>Ga0326727_10000862_pt1 | contig 119320 bp, 96 predicted proteins | sample MB2enrmetagenome_FD_207643 | JGI IMG/M metagenome (GOLD analysis project Ga0326727, IMG submission 207643) | Lab enriched peat soil microbial communities from McLean, Ithaca, NY, United States - MB29MY | ecosystem: Environmental > Terrestrial > Soil > Wetlands > Peat | place: USA: New York... | reverse complement strand
TGGCATCTGGCATGACACCTACGCGGTGCGAGGTCCGGTCGAGAAACTGATTCCGGTGAACTATTACGTGCCCGGCTGCCCGCCTCGGCCCGAGGCGATCATCTGGGGCGTCGCGGTCGCAGCCGGCTTGGTTGACAAGAAAACTGCACCGGTTGAGTTCAGGCAGGCGACGGACTTCCTGATTCCGAGGTACCACCCGGAGGCACTGAAAGGCACGGACGATCTCGTGATCTACGAGAAGATGGACAAATCTTTCTCGCCTGCCGCTCCTTCGAGGTAAAGCGAGAGAAAGCTCAGCGATGGGACCGTCGTGGGTCCCACGCGGCTCACCAAATCGGTCCTCCGGGAGTCCCTGCGCAGGCTTGAAATCGATTGCGGGAATGATCCTCGCGTCGTGATCTATGGGGAGAATGCAAGCAAAGACGCAAATCTACCAAAGATGCGCATCTACTTGGTCAAATGCATGACGATCATCATCTGAAGTTCGATTTATTCCGCAGGTGGTTCTCGACGAGCATCTGCCCACGCTGCTCGCGCCAGTATCAACGAGGAGCTGTTCCGTGGACAAGGAGCCCATTGACGTTGTGATATGCCTCGGCAGCTCTTGTTTTGCCCGCGGTAACGCGGAAAACCTGCGCGATCTGAAAGCCTACCTGGAGCACCACAATGTTGCCGTCAACTTCCGCACCAAGGGAAGTCTCTGTGTCAAGAAATGCACCTCAGGGCCAACCATCGCCATCAACGGCGTCGAATACGGCCACGTGCAATCCGGAGCTGCGGTCGCCCTGCTCCAACGAGCACTCCAGAATCGGGACGAGCAATGCTGAGGTATCGGTAATCAAGCCTTTGCGGCAAAAGCGCATAGTTACGGCGCAACGGATTTCTGCTGGCTAGGGGAGCTATGCTTTCGCCATACGGTTTCGACATCGTCGAGAGTTGCCTGAACTGCAAGGCGCGGACGGAGCACTCCTTTTGTGATCTGCCGACGACCGCACTCCAAGCGTTTGAATCCATTAAGTTCGTCACAGCGTATCCAAAAGGCGCAGTCCTGTTCGTAGAAGGCCAAGCACCGCGCGGGGTTTTTCTCATATGCCAAGGCCGCGTAAAGCAGTCGATGTCTTCAAAGGATGGCAAGACACTGACCTTGAAGATTGTCGGAGTCGGCGAAGTGCTGGGAATGAGTGCTTCGGTTTGCGGCAAGCCTTATGAACTGACTGCCGAAACGGTAGACCCTTGCCAGATCACCTTCATAAAGCGCGAGGATTTTTTACGTTTTCTGAAGGAGAACAACGAGGCGTGTCTGCGTGTGGCCGAGCAGTTGGGCGAGAAGTACTACATGGTATGCCGCCAAATTCGTTCGCTCGGGCTGTCACACTCGGCGGCGGAAAGGCTCGCGAAGCTGCTATTGGAATGGATAGCGAAAGACGGCGAGAACGCCAAAGCGGAAATACGCGTCAAGTTGTCCCTGACCCACGAGGAGATTGCCCAGATGATTGGGACTTCGCGCGGAACAGTTACGCGGTTGTTTGCAGAGATGAAAAGTCAGCATATCGCGCAGTTGAAGGGATCGACACTGATAATTCGTAATAAGGCCGCCCTCAAGGCGTTCACCACGTCCTAACGCAAGCCGGCAACAGAGCGTACCCACTCTGTTGCCCACAGGTAAGACGGCGAGGGCGGAGGCATCAGTTGATGTGCGCTGCGGTGGATTTATTATTTCTTAAGGTTCTCGACCGCCACTTCCAGAAGATGTTCGACGCCATCTTTATCGGTGCCGTCCAGCGTCTGCACCGAGCGAAGGAGCGCGAGAACCTTTTCAATGGCGAGCAGGGCAGCTTGGTGATTGGATTTCGGCATGGCGATGCTTATAACTTTTCTCCATGTTGATTATAGCGGTCTACGTCGGCTAGCGGACGACCGATTCGAACGCCCTCCCAACTCGGTACGCCGGAGTTCCGCACGCACCCGCTCGACGATCAGGTTGCGTTCGAGTTCTCCGTATGAACGACTGCACGTCAATAAGGTCACGCGCGCCCAATTGATCGTTCCGGAACCGGACGTGGAGTTTCACTTCCCTGCCAACCAACATCAGGCTTCCCACATGCCGGTTCCGGAAGACGTTGGAAATGATGCGGCCTTACGCCCCTTGACGCGTCTTGCCTTACTCGCTCGTGTAAGGCGTACCAGCACGACACCCTAAAGCTTCCGCAAACGAATAGTATTGCCAGGGAAAACACTATGAGGGACTGACGTGAGTTAGCTGCAGAGATTCCCTTGGTTCTTGGATCCATTGTTTCTCCCGACGGCGCAGGCGAATGGGCCAGGACTGTCTTTAATCAACTGTTATAGGGTAGTTGCATCGTACTTACGATGTCTAAGGCCAGTCAATAGAGAACTCCGTTAGGGGAGGTACTGTTCGTAGTCACGGGGATACCTGTCGAGAAATCGCCTATCCGCTCAGTATCCCGTTTGGATCTGCAAGACCTGGGCTTGCTGTGTCCAGCGCGGAACTTCCTCACGCACGGGCTGTGGAGTCATTGACTTTGATCGATCGGTTTCATCGTTCGACATTGGGGCTCAGTAGAACCTCGGCAGCGGCTTCCATCCACGTGGTACAGGCCCGGAGTTCGGATACAGTTCATTCCGCGGGACGATAATCACGTTCCCGTATATGAGGAGTTCGGTCTTCGTCTTTCTGGTTGCGGCCATCTCGGTTGCGGTCTTGTTGAATGGCAGGCAGAGGTCCAAGCCGCCGTCGAAGTAGAGCATGAAGAAGTCGCCGGGGAGTTCGACGACCGCGGCTATAAATAGCGCGCCGATCTGTTCACTTAGGGCGAAGATGGAGTACGCCTCGCCTTCTCCGTTCGGATTAGGGATGCGGGACATCTTACCATCGGTCGTGATGAGGATTGCGGACATGATTTAGCCCCTCCTTTGGCAGCGATGCCCAAACCCGCAGAAGCCAGGAACCTACCCCGTACCAGCATTGCGCGCCGCCAGAGCAGGATTATAGCTTCAATCGTGGAAACCACGATGACCGCTTTTCCAAGGAAGCGCGCGAACTGCCTAGCACGAAAGGGTTCGCTCCACGCCTCCGCAAACCCGTGAAACCAGGCTGCCGGATTCGGCAGCCTGAGGCAGCCCCAAAAGGAGTGGGTTTAAAGGTACCCCCGGAGTCGTATGCCTAAAGAAAGTCTGCCGAAGTGCCGATGTGCAGGTACTCTACTGTCATGATCTCAGCCGCATATCTCCGGAGGGCCGCCGTCTGGGCACTACTGGCGCTCGTCACTTCGACGAGTCTATTAGCGCAACGATACACGTATCGACAATACGGCTCTGAGGAGGGATTGACTAATCTAGCGATCAACTGCCTCTTACAGGATCAGACCGGTTATATCTGGGTTGGTACCGACAACGGGCTCTTCCAATATGACGGGGGAAGGTTCCAGGATTTTGGTCACGCGGAGGGCCTGCCGAATACCGAAATTCTGGGCCTCGCCGAATCGCCGGAAGGTGTCTTATGGGTGGTGACGCCGAGTGGAGTTGCGCGTCGTGCTGGAAGGCACTTCAAGCCGGTGGACGTCGGCGTACAAGGGCAATTCCGGGCCATCACATTCGACTCCCATGGCCGCGTATACCTTCAGCATCTCGGCGGCCTTGTCCGCGGAGTCCCGGACAGCGCGGGGTCGTATCAATTTCGCACGGTGGTGCACGGCGAAATTAGCGGCCTGTTTTCCCACGACGAGGATGTCTGGTTTGGGGAAGATGGCGATGTCTGGCGTCTGACGGGAGACAAGGTGGAGCGGATAGGCTCGCCCTCTGGGCTGCCCGTCGATCAATGGAATGCCATCACCCAGGATATCGCCGGCAATTTGTGGGTGCGAAGTTCGACCCGACTCTATGAGCTTCCGCGTGGGCAGGCCCGATTCGTGAACCGTTCCGAAGGCATTCCACACGCACCTGACACTGGCCTCTACGCCGATCGCCACGGCCGTCTGTTTGTTCCAAGCGACTTAGGGGTGACGGTTCTGGATGGAGCCAATCGAACTCACATTGATTTAAAGCACGGACTTCCGGCAGAAGCGGTGGGGCCGATCCTGCTTGATCGTGAAGAATCGCTATGGCTGGGAACGTCTGGCGGTGGCCTGATACGCCGCCTTGGCCATGGTGAGTGGCTCTCCTGGAAAAAAGAGGATGGTCTGTTGCACAACAGCGTCTGGGCGATCCGGGGTGATCGCGCCGGACAGGAGTGGGTCGGCACAAGCGGCGGGCTTAGCATCATTAGCCCGGACGGCAAAGTTGTGCGCTCCTGGACCAGCCACAACGGCTTGGCCGGAGATCGGGTTCTCGCTATTGCGGAGGATCCGGTCGGCGGCTTTTTCGTTGGGACCGTCCCTCCAGGGATAAGCCGCTTTAGTAAACAGGGTGTTCTGTTGCGGACCTACCGATCCGAATCCGGATTGGCGGTGGAGCGAGTCAGCGCGCTTGCTGTCGACGGGCAGCACCGGCTGTGGGCAGTGGGGCCCGGAGGCTGCTTCCGGAGTCGGGTACCGATCAGCGCTACCACCGAACTGAAATTTGAGCGCATCGACATCCCTGGCCTCACTGTGAGGACGTTTTTTCGCGATTTGCTGACAGACGAGGGCGGCGCCGTTTGGATTGGCACCTCAAACGGTTTGGCTCATTTTGACGGCAGTCATTGGAGAGTCTTCACCAAAGGCGACGGACTCAAGTCTGATGATCTGGGAGCGATCCTTCAGGGGCCAGGAGCTCTCTGGCTTTCCTATCGCGATGCCCTCGGTATTACGCGTCTTCAACTCGACGGCGAGCGGGTTGAAACAACCCACTTTACCAAGAATGAGGGGCTTTTCTCCGATCAGGTATACGCGCTCGCATTTGATCCAACAGGACGACTCTGGGCCACCACGGACTGCGGCGTAGATGTTCTGGAAAAAGGCCGCTGGCGTCACTACGGCAAGGAAGACGGATTGATATGGGATGATGCCGACGGTCTTGCCATACATGCCGACCGTGAAGGCAATGTTTGGGTCGGGACATCCGGGGGACTGTCGCGCTATACGCCGACACCGTCTCCGATTTCCGTTTCTCCGCCTCCTGTCGTGTTGACATCGATCGAGGGGGTGTCGCAAGAATTTCAGGCTGGCGATCAACCGGCATTGCCGTATTCGCAGCGCTCTCTTTTTATTCGATTTGCTGCTTTGAGCTACGAATCTGAGACTCGCGCCCGGTTCCGCTATCGTCTGTCAGGCTATGAGAACACTTGGAATGAGACCCGCGAAAGAAGCGTCCACTTAGCTGGGCTTCCCGCAGGTCACTATGTCTTCGAGGTAGTTGCCGCTGGTCCGAACGGATTGTGGAGTCCTGTACCGGCGCAGTTCAGGTTCTCGATCAAGCCGCCCTGGTGGCAATCCTGGTGGTTCGTAACAGCTTGCCTGCTAGTGGCCCTGCTCCTGGGCCGCGGGCTATGGCGCCTTCGTGTGCGAGCGCTGATGGCTCAGAAGGAACTCCTGGAGCAGCAAGTCGCCGAACGAACGACCGAGTTGCGCGAAAGCCATCGCCGACTCAGCGAAAGCAGACAACAATTGTGGGCTGCCATGGATGCTGCAAGGCTTGGCATATGGAGCCAAAACTTGACCAGCGGAGAGGACTTCAAGGATGAGCAAGCTCAATCGATTCTCGGCAATGCAGCAGGAGAAACGATCACCTTTGAAAAGCTGCTGAGCTTTGTGGTCGCGGAAGATCGCGAGCGCTTCGAGCGCATCATCACGCAACGAAAACAACAACAGGAGGAAGTCGATCCCACCTTCGAACATCGCATCAGCTTGTCTGATGGAAGCGTTCGCTGGCTACAAGTGCGCGGCGGCCTCATTCGTGATGACTCCGGCAGATCGATGCGCGCGGCCGGAGTGGTGATGGACATCACTGAGCAAAAGCAGTCAGAACACGAAATGCGAGCTCTTGAACAACAATTGCGTCAAGCTCAGAAGATGGAGGCTTTAGGCCGGCTCGCCGGCGGCATAGCACATGACTTCAATAACCTCCTCATGATCATCCAAAGCTACACGGAAATGCTACAAGACAGCCTTCCCGACCAGGACGGCTTACGAACGAATATAGAGCAGGTCCTGAAAGCGGCAAACCGTGGTGCCGGCCTCACAAAACAATTGTTGGCATTCAGCCGAAAACAGGTAATTTCCCCAGTCATGTTGGACCTTAATGCCGAGGTAAGAGAAGCGGCAAAGATGTTGAAGCGGCTCATCGGCGAAGACATTGAACTGCGAGTGAACTCAGCGGAGTCCCTATGGGCAGTCAAAGCCGACCCCGACCAGATCGCCCAGGTTTTGGTGAACCTCTGCCTGAATGGCCGAGACGCTATGCAACAAGGAGGTACGCTTACCATTGCGACGAGTAATGTCACGACGGACGAACATTTCCTCAATAAGTATCCATACATGATGTCAGGGGAATACGTCTCACTTTCGGTTACCGATACTGGGATGGGCATAGCTAAGGACGTGCAGGAGCAGATTTTCGAGCCCTTCTTTACGACCAAGGAGCTTGGCAAGGGCACAGGACTGGGGCTTCCCACCGTTTTCGGGATTGTGAAACAAAGTGGCGGCTACGTGCGCGTCGATAGCGAACCCGGCCAGGGAGCCTGCTTTACGGTCTATCTGCCAAGGGTGAAGGGAGCGATCGCTCCCGATATGCCCGCTAAATCCGAAGCCGGGCCGCGAGGAACGGAAACCATATTGGTCGCCGAAGATGAAGACGCCCTGAGGGAGGCACTGTGTGACTATCTACGCAGATTGGGATATACGGTCTTGGCTGCCGACTCAGGCCAAGAAGCACTTTCGGTAGCGAGACAACATCAGGCACACATCGATCTCTTAATTACCGATGTCATAATGCCGAAAATGAACGGGAGAGAGTTATCGGAAACATTGGTGAGCTTACGCCCTGACCTCAAAACTATTTATATGTCCGGCTACACAGACGACGCAGTCGTACGATATTGCGTTTGCGAGAAGGGCGCAGCATTCCTGCAGAAGCCCTTCAATCTGGCCACGCTTACACGCAAGGTGCGCGATTTGCTCGGGGCGAATAAAGCGTTGTGTTAAATGCCCAGAGGCGTGAGCCGAAATAGATGTGCCGTTGGTACCGGAGGCAGATGGCCCGGCGTCGCTGCGATCTGGTGAGCGCATTCGCGATTCTTTGCCCCAATGTTAAAAGCGCGTCAATAAATGACAAAACGCCGTTTTGTGGCTGGCCCGCAGTACCCTGTTTAAGCAGCACAGAGTAAAATGGGGTTACCAGCATTTCCTTACCCGATGGGTGCGAGGCCCAGCCGGAAGCGGCAAACTTCCGGGTCCAGCCGGACGCACTTTGGTGGCGGACGGATGCTGCGAGGACTTTATGTTACCGCGCACTGAAACTCTGCTGTTGTGGCTAACCCCAGATACCAATCCCTGCGGATACACCCTGCCTGACTATTAGTGTCCTGAATACAATTTTTTGAATTGATGATCCGCTGCGGGGGCAGTACGCCTGCGCATGGGTTCAGGCGTATCCGGGCCTCGGTGCCAGGATATTAAGCCACGGGTGACGCGAGGATTCGATGGTACGATCCACGCCTAGCCTGGCATGCAAGCAGCTACGAATTGAACTCCACGCGGATCAAACTTTCTGCCGCCGCCGAAATGCGATTCACATCGCTTTCGAGTGTGGCGGCTTGGACCTTCTTCGTTTTGTACCAGAAAGTGAGCAGGTATGTCCTGGATGTGGTTGTATCTGGCAATTGTGCTGGAGGTCGCCGCAACCGTTTGCATGAAGCTCTCCGACGGATGCTCGCGAACGATTCCTTCGGTGTTTATGGTTTTGCTTTACGGTGTCAGTTTCTTTCCGACCGCAATGGCGCTGCGTCGGTTGGAGGTCGGCATGGCCTACGCGGTGTGGTCGGCAGTGGGCACTGCACTGATTACTCTGATTGGCATGGTGCTATTCAACGAGCAGATGAGCCTGGCGAAAATGGCTGCACTCGGAGTGATCATCTTCGGCGTGGTCATGCTGAATTTGAGCGGGAAGGCGGAGCAACGCCTTGACCGGCCCACGGGAGTGGTCGAAGGAGCCGCGCTGGAATCGCACTCGCCCACGCGCGTGCTGCTAGCCAGTGAAGTGCCGAGTTCTACCCGTCCGCCTTCGCGCTGACTTCGTATGGTCAACGGATGTTCGCAAATCAAAGGCCCCTGACTCGGCCGGGGCTTCTGTTTGTGAACCTAAGAGGCGCTAAAGGGCGGGCTCATGTACGCGCTTCCCATCCGGTAGGAAAGAGCTAATCGAAGATCAGAATCGCTGCAGCGATGGTTGTGGTCCAGAGTCCGCTCTTGTCCCCAATTGTGCTCTGCGTGATATTCGTCGTCTTGTTCGACAGACGATACACTTCCTTCTTCTCGTCCCAGCTCTTATCGGGATCAAATTTCACGTTCAGCGTGGTGGCGAGGCATCTCTGCGGCCAGTTCCTCCGCGTATTCGCCCGCAATGTGGTCGCTCTCGCCGAAGCTGTGATGTTCGCTCAAATAGCCATATGTTCTTCTGTTGGCAGGAATTGCCAGTCCGATGCTGGAGGCGATTAGCGTAACAGAATAAGTTGAGCCTCAAGGAAGTCAACTGGAGAGTGCAAGTCGCTGCTCCTACTGGCGCGCGAGCGCTCGGGCGGGGCGACGGAGGTTCGCGGCCAGCGTGCGTTCTGGTGGCTGGTCGCAAGGCACCTCACGGGATGCTGGGATGCGGAAGCGCCCCATGATTTGCAGCAAGCACTGGGACATCTTGGACATTTGTTCGGCGGAAACGGCGAGTTCGGCAGAACTGGAGCTGATTTCGCGACTTCCCTCCAACAGGCTGTCCATGGTACTGACGACCACCTTGGTGGCGACGGCCTGCTGTTCGATGGAGGAAGCCATCTCCTGGGTGAGTTGGTTGAGATGATTGGTGGCCCGGGCAATCAGATTTGCACCGGAAGCCTGTTGTTTTGTCGCTTCGCCAATCTCGCGGGCGTGCTGATGAACGTCGCTGACGGCGGAGGAGATGTTGGAGAAAGATTGGCGGAGTTCGCCGGCGAGTTGGAGACCTTCCTCCACGGTGCGTGCGGATTCAAGGATTTGTCCGTCAGACTTGGCTACCTCCTTCTGGACGCCGACGACGAGATCGGCGATTTCATGGGCGGACTCAGCCGAGCGGGTTGCCAACTTGGTGAGTTCATCGGCGAGGACGGCGAAGCCGAGGCCGTGTTCTCCGGCGCGTGCAGCTTCAATCGCAGCATTGAGAGCGAGAAGGTTAGTCTGCTCGGCCAGTTCCTCGATGAATGAGGAGATGCGGCTGATGGTTGCGGTCTTTTGCTGAAGAAGCTTACTGTTTTCCGTGGTGACCTGATTCACGGACTCGATGCGATGGAGGCCGATTTCGGTACGCTGCATGGCGTCCATACCGCTGGCAGTTTCCTGGCGGGAGCGGTCGCAGAGTTGAAGCAAGCGGCTGGCGGTCTCGGCGATGCAGTCAATGGAGGCGGCCATCTCCTCAACGGAAGTGGCGCTTTCTCCGACTCGTCGCGACTGGACGCGTGCGCTCTCCACCATGCTCTGAAGATTGACGCTCATCTCGTGCATGGTGCCGGTGGCCTGATTGACGCGATCGGCTGATTGCTCGCCCACGTGGGCGAGGCGCTCGGAAGCATCGGCAAATTGGCCGGAGCCGGCCGCGACTTCATCGGCGCGTTCGCGGCTCTCGCGGACCAGGGTTTCGAGGCCGTCTCGCATCCGGACGAACGCGTTGCCGAGAGTGTCCTCATCGGAGCGAGGACGAATCTGAATGGCAAGATCGCCTGAGGCTATGGCCTCGGAATGGGCGGCCATCTCGCGAAGATAGCTGACCATTTCGGCGAAGGTGCGGTGGAGGTCGCCGATCTCGTCGGAGGAGTCAGTGGTGAGATCGCCGATGGTGAGGTCGCCAGAGGAAATCTGGCGAGCGTGGGAGATCAGGACAGGAACGGCGGTGGTAAGACGTCGGCCGGCGAGCACGGCAGCCGCGGTAGCAATTGCCCCGACAAGGATTGCGATGAGGACGGCCATGACGAGAGCAAAGGTTGCAAGCCATGCGGCGCGGCGGCTCTCGCGATTGGAGGCCGCAGCAACAACATCAACGAGGGCGCGAGCTCCGGTCCGAACCTTTTCCGCCCAGAGGACGGAGTTCAGGTTGATGGAGAGCGAGGCCTGGTGGACACCTTCGTCGCCGCCCTCTTCCAGGGTTAGATACCTGTACTGCTCGCGGCGCGTCTCATTCAGATCGGAGAGAAGCTGCGGCAGACGCTGCTTCTCCTCCGGAGAACGAAGACCTGGGTTGAGACCCTGAAGGGTTCCCGTTGCGGTGTCAATGTCCGTCCAGAGATGATCGATCATGGTGTGCAGGCGGGTGGTTTCATCAGGATCATTGTTGAGGCGAGCGATGATGTATCCACGCAAAGCACCGTTGAGCTGGCTGACAGAGGTGAGAATTTCGTAGGAGGCCTTCATCTCCTGAGTGCGGCACTCGGTGACCCTTTGCGCGTGAATGATCTGCGCCATCTGCCAGAAGGTAAAGCAGGAACCGACAGCCAAGAGACCGATGATGACAGTGAATCCGGTAGAGAGTTTCTTAGCGATCGTTAAACGCACTGGGGACCGCTCCTTGATGGTTTATTGAATGCTGCAACTCGTCACTCGCAATGCCCGTCGCATCATTGGCAGAAGATGCACAAAATTGGGCTTCGCTCAGCGGCGATGAAAGTTTGATAGAAACACGGAGCGCTGCACCTGATGCTCATGCTAAGGGATTAAGATTACGGGCGTGTGAAAAGAAGCCAATTTTCCGGTTGAAGACCGCTAACCGCAGTTACGGAAGTAACGCGGAGCGCAGTTGATTGCTCCTTAGAATACTAGAACGCTACTCACAAGCCCTGTTCGCAGATGGAATAGCACTCTGTGGGCCGGGATGTCTGACGCCAGGAAAAGTCAGCGCAATTCGTATCCCGAATACACAATGCTAAGAGTCGCCGTACCGCCAAGTCGAACGCTGGTGACAGACCGGTTGGAAGCCGGAAGCCAAAACAGTCCGATCTTCTGGTAGCGATGCTCAATGCGTGTTTTTTTGATCCAGAACGAAGGATTCCGGGCCGGCTCAGCGTCGATGGTTTCCACCGCGAAATCTACCGCATTCACGCAAATCTCTCCGCGATAGAGAAACTTGTTTTCTCGCCGCGGTTCTACTCCTAGGCGATAGCAGCCGCCGTAAGGACTGGGCCGCGAACCCAGAAGCGTGAACGTGTAGTTGTCCGTTGTCAGCGCGGTCTGGCGCTGATTCTCGGCGCACGCCGCCTCACGCTCACTCTCCAACAATTTCAAAAGCACTCTAGACTGAAGCATCTTTGAGCCACTCTCGGAGACCACATCAAAGCTCTTGCTCTCCGGCGCCTGGTAGTGGGCAGTAACATCAATCCCCGCCTCCCGGTTCGAAGGAAAACCGTGATAGATCAGCCGATAGGAACGCCTTCCCTCATAGGCACGAAGCGCGGCGGCGCGCTGCTCGCTATTCCGATCCAGTCGAGCAACAATCTCGTCCGCGGTCATCCCCGGAGTCAGCGCACTGGCGGTCGCCACCGGTGCAGGATCTGCCGCAAATGCCGCAGGAGCTACGACGAGCAATACCACCATTGCGACAACATGGGGTACTACGCACCTCCGAAGCTGACTCTTCATCACAAACTCCCTGTGGTTACTGCGCGGGTTCGCAGACGAATCCAGGCGCAGAAGCCGCGTTTGAATAGACCTGCGACAGCTACGGCTCCGGAGACTACGAACAGAAAAGCTAGTCGCGGCAGTGCGCTCAGATCCTGCGTAAACCGATTGCCTTCCTTGCCGACCAGCAGAGTGCCTCGGCGCATGATGTACAGATTGAAGGCGGCAGAGAGCGCGGTAAACACCGCCGAAGCGATCATTCCTGACCGGAACACCTGGGTTCCGAGCGCCGCGTGAAAGCAAAAGTCGCCCACTTGAAACAGTAGCGGCAAGATACCTGCGAGCAGTAACGCGGCCACCCACTGCGGATCGGCAAAGCGTAGCGCCTGCGTCAGCGTCCCAAAAAATCCTGCGCACACCGCTCCGAACAGCGCCTCCTCCAGCACTGCGCTCCAGCGCCCTGCGTGATGCGACTTGATGGACGCGGCTAGAAAGACGAGGCCGCGAAAGAGGGCGCTCAGCAGCGCCGCCTTGCCATTCCAGCGCAGCACCACGCACCGCCACGGATGCCGAAGCAGAGCCAGTAAGGCCTGCCCTGCGGAAACACGGCTGGGCAGCGCTGGGATGCGTTCGTACCTGGACTGATTATCCATGCGTGCAGAATACGTCGTGAGGTGAAAATTCCTGTGAAAGCCAAGCTTAGATTCTGTCAAACTTTGGTAAATAACGATCGCGCACCGGCATCGGCAACCTGTGTAGCTGAATTTCACCTTTCATTTTTGTTGCCGTAATCAAAACGTCACGAGTCTCTTCCATACTGCACCAGAACAATTTGCCAAGTTCCCAATGACCGATGCGCAGCACAGCCAGCCTGTGCAGGAGGAGAGCATTGCAAGCTAAGGTACTGTGGTTTAACAGAGATCAAGCGCTCATTCGGCAGTTCAAGACTGGCGTTTCCATCCATAGCCACACTGGCCGCTCTAAGGAAAGCCTTGCATTCGTCGGAAGTATCCTTGAATCTCACCCTCTGCTGCGTAACTTTATTCGCGCACAGGAGGGTGCGGCAAGCAAACGCGGTTTACCTATCGATTTCAAGCAAGGTTACTGGACTCCGCCGCTGTCCCCACGCTTGGCTTATGAACTGGAGAAGGATCAAATTGCGCAAAAGCTTGAGATGAACGCCCTAGTCTCGCTCTCCGATCATGACTGCATCGAAGCCTCGCTGCTCCTGCGTGTCGTTCCCGCCATGCGTGAGGCGCCGGTTTCATTGGAATGGACGGTTCCCTTCCGGACCGCGAAGTTCCATCTCGGCGTGCACAACCTCCCTGCCGCGCGCGCCCGGGAGCTGACGGATGAGCTGAAGGCCTGCACTGCGGAGCCAAGCACCGAGCGCGTGTGCGATCTGCTGCGCACGCTACATGCGATTCCCGAAGTACTGGTCGTCTTCAACCATCCGCTGTGGAATCTCTACGCCAATTCGGAAAATGAATTTGCGCAGAACCTCGAAAACTTCCTCGCCCTCAACAGCGGCCAGTTGCACGCATTTGAGTTGAATGGCCTGCGGCGCTGGGAGGAAAATTGCCGCGTTGCGCAACTCGCCGCGCGATGGCAGCAGATTCTGATTTCCGGCGGCGACCGTCACGGCTGCGAACCGAACGCAAACCTGAACCTCACCAATGCCAACAGCTTTGCCGAATGGGTCCAGGAGTTGCGCGGGGAGCGCACGAGCCAAGTGCTATTCATGCCGCAATACGATCATTCGCTTGTGGCGCGTTGTTACCAGACCTTCCTTGATGCCATCGGCGAATACCCGGATCATTCCGATGGCGCGCCGCGCTGGGATCAGCGCACATACCATCCTGGCCGCGACGGATCGGTGCAACCGTTGAGCGCGCTCTGGATTCGCATCCCTGGTTTTCTCCAGGCAATTCTCAACTTTGCCCGTCTTGCGGAAACCACTCACCTGTTGAGCACGCTCCGCATCTACGGCAGACGGCCAGCCGGCAATATACCCGATATCTCCGGGCAGGAAGAAGGTGCATGATGCTCGCACGACCGATACGCGTTGCTCTCTTTCCCGATTCGCTGAACGAATGCAACGGCGTGGCCAACACCTGCCGTCACTTCGTTGCCTATGCCCGCCGCACTGAGTCTCCTATGCTGCTGGTGAGCGCGAGCGACAAGACAGGCGTTACGCAGGACGGCAGCATAACCCGCCTCGATCTGCGGCGCGGAGCCATATCGTTTGCCCTGGAGAAGGACCTTCGCTTCGATCTGGCGATCTTTCGCTATTACCGGCGCGTGGTGGACGCACTGCGCGAATTTAGTCCGGATGTAGTCCACATCACCGGCCCCGCCGACTTTGGAATATTAGGCGCTGTCGCCGCCCACGATCTCGGCATCCCGGTCGCCGCCTCCTGGCACACCAATGTGCATGAGTATGCGGCGCGCCGCTCGGATCGAATCCTGCCGCGATGGATCTCCGGCTCGCACCGCGCCAAACTGCTCCAAACCATCGAGGATGTCAGCTTCCGCCTCACCGCTTATTTCTTCCAGGTAGCGCGCTTCCACTTCGCGCCCAATCAGGAGCTCATCGATAAACTGCACGGCGCGACCCACAAACCATGCTCGCTGATGGAGCGTGGCGTCGACCTTGCGATGTTCAACCCCACTCACCGCGACCGCGGCGCAGACGGACAGTTCGTCATCGGCTACGTCGGACGTCTCTCGACCGAAAAAAAGGTACGCAGCTTCGCCGAGCTTTCGCGCGCGGTGAAAGCCGCAGGCTACAACCATGTAAAGTTCGTATTCGTCGGACAAGGTAGCGAAGAGCCGTGGTTGCGCCAGCATATACCCGATGCTGAAATGACTGGAGTGCTGCGCGGCCCGGCGCTGAGCCGTGCTTACGCCAACATGGACCTCTTTGCCTTTTTCTCCGAGACCGACACCTTCGGCAACGTGGTCCTGGAGGCACTCGCATCCGGCGTACCCGCAGTGGTTACCGATAAAGGTGGCCCCAAGTTCATCGTCGAACACGAACGCAGCGGCTTCGTCTGCTCTTCCAGTGAGGAGTTTACCGCGAATGTGCTGCGCCTGATTTCCAGCGACTCGCTCCGGGGCGACATGGCCGTTGCAGCCCGGCGCCGCGCTGAACGGGCCTCCTGGGACGCTGTTTTCAGCTCTGTCTATGAGGCCTACAGCCGCGAGTTGCCGCAGGTAGAGGAGGCTGCAAAGCCTGCCCGATTTCCCGGGAGACTAGTTTCCGGCGCACCTAGGCTTCTTCTGCCCAGGCCGCAAAAACTCGATTGATCTCTGATAGTCCAGCAAGCAGCGATGCAGCGAATCGTTACACGAAGCAAGCAGCGATGCAGACGGCGAGCATTGTGCCGAGGATTACGTCTAAGGCAAAGTGATACCGCCCGACCACAGCACCAGCCGCGATGCTCAGAGCTACCAGCATAAAGACAACGCCCACGGCAGGCACAAACCGCATGAGTACCAGGGATGCCCCAACCGTGGATGCAACGTGAGCGCTGGGGAATGTATTGAGATGAATGCTGGCGTGTCGAAGAATAAACAGGTTAAGAGAACGGATCTTTTGCTTCGTATCCGGTGCGTTCTCCGAACAGTGCAGCAGCCTCGGCGGCAGAGTTTGTGCGAATGGCACAATCACATAGCAGAGATAGCTTGCCGGTAACACAGTAGCCCAATACACGTCGATGGCGCTCCGCTGCTTTGCCCAGTACAAAACACCAACACCAATCGGGATCAGGGCGTAGCAGAACAGGTAAGCAAGTTCGAAATAGGTCCCAATCCATGTGGTGTTCCATTTGTGAGCCCAATATTCCAAGAACCTGCCGAGTCGTCTGCGGTCGAACTCCACCAACCAGGCTTGCAGTTTTTCATTAGGGGTACCGAAAAATCTACCTGCCTGCCAATAGACGATCAACAGAAGGAGGCATGGCAGCCAATCTCCAACGGCTTTTGCGGACGCGGGGAAATGTTTTGACAGGGACAGAGTAGTCGCGATCAGAGCCGTTCCCAGCAGAGCAAGACCGGTAATCTGGCGCTGCTGCTTTGGGGATATCCGGCGTAGCCACCCGACTACGACTAAGAAAAACAAGGCCACGAGAGTGACGGTGTCGCCCGGGCGCATAGTATCGATCACTCCTCATTGTGCTGATGCATAAAGGCCAAGTCGTTGTCGTGGATGTACGCACTGGAGCCCGGCCACTGGGCGCACAGCTGCGTGATCTGGTTCGGCAAATCCTCTAACCTTCACTCATATGTTTCGGAAGTAGTTTGCACCAGAGACATTGTTCTAATGTGAATTGCAGATCAATCTCCTGTAATAGCCAACCTTTCAGAGCTTCTCAGAGATTGCTTGGCAAGCTTAGCGCCGTACGGAGGACGCGGAGGGCTACACCTAAAATTTTAGCCTGTGCGTGGAGCGGCCAAACATCGCGCTCTACCCTCTTCTTGCGTTTAGGTTGGGGGCTGCTGACACGGAGGAACATCGCGCTCTGTATCTTGGCTAACTGTTCAGGGGTATGCATAAAGATAAATACTCCAGAGACCAGAAAACCCCGCTGGTTTAGGGCGGGGTCGGATGGCTTAGGGGTCGGACGGCTACTACCGGCTGAAATCAGCTTTCAGCTTCAGGTCGGTGACCTTTCGAACGACGGTCACAGTCTCGACACTGACCACGTCCCCGGGGTGAATTGAGCCCCAGTCCGCGCCAAGCTCTGCCTTGGAGAAATTGTGGGTCAGATTGTTCCCCGCATCCACAGTGATGCCGGTCTCCGTCTTATCTTTTACGCTAAAAAATTCCTTCATGGGTTTTCTCCTCCTGCTTGGTGGCTGACTGTACCACCCTGGCGTAGGTCGGTCAAGGGTGAGGGGCGGGGGATGGAATGAAGCATAGAACATGCTCGTAACTCTTCGCTATAATTAATTATCTTTTCTTTCCTCCAACGCCTGACAGGGTACGCAGTGGGCTATCGCTCTTTCACGGAGCCTTACGTGGACTCGCTAGGCATATTCCGGGATGCGGTGATCTCGATCCTAGCGACCATAGCGAATGAGCGAGCGCACCGTAGCCGGGCTTGGAGAGAGCCAAAGCGCGTGGGCGCGTTGGGGGAAGGCCGCGAGTTGTCTGTGATCGGGAGCGAGTGATCGAACTACACAGGGAAGGGCGTTCGTTGGGGAAGATCGCCGCCGAGTGTGGGCTATCGAAGACTTCAATCTCGCAGATTGTCGCCGTGGGTTGGTCACGTCGCTGCCTATATCGAAGCGGTGGTATCGAGACAAAGTTGGGGTTGATATTGCAGCACTTACAAAAAATTCTGGCGGAGAGAGTGGGATTCGAACCCACGTTAGAGTTTCCCCTAAACACGCTTTCCAAGCGTGCGCCTTCAGCCACTCGGCCATCTCTCCGCTTTACTGGCAGGATTCGCTTTCGCGAACATCTCTATTGTAGCTTACCGGTCTCTCCCGTGGGCGGAGTACTAGCTCCATCCTGTGGATTACTCGGGCGCTTCTCGTTTTGACTTATCTGCGTGAGATGTTGCCGGCTCCGCCTGCGGACGCAGAAGACGCCTGGGGTATCGCGGAGGGCTCAACCGTTGAAGTTTCAGCTTTGAAGTTTTCCAGCAACCGATGGTGCATGCAGTAGAGCGCTAGTTCCAGACGGTCGGAAACTCCCAGCTTGTCGTAGATTTTTCGCAGATAGTTTTTCACCACCTGCTCCGTGGTTCCAACCTCCTGCGCAATGTCCTTGTTGCGCAAGCCTTGTGTCACCCCTGAAATAATCTGGAGTTCCTTCGTGCTCAGTTTCATCCGGGTTCGTGGCGATGTCAGTTGCGATGCCTGCGCCCGGTATGCTTCGATCACCCAGTTTATGCCACGGCTGTCCAGCCAGGTCTCGCCCTCGTGCACCTTGCGGATGCACCTGATGAGCAGATCGGGGCCAACCGAGCGGGTCACAATACCGCGCACTCCCCGTCGCAGGAATTCGACGGTCTCTTCCTCGGTCGGCTCAGTCATCACCAGTACGATCTTCAGCGCCGGGGCAATCGCCAGTAAATTGCTTATCACCTCACACGGCGAATCGCTCAGCCCGCTCTCGAACAGAATCAGATCCGCTTCGTAACGGCCCACAGCGGTCAGTGCGTTGGCTGCTGACTCCACCTGTGCCACGATACGGATATCGTCCTCGATTGCACAGATTCTCCGCACCCCAACGCGAAAAATAGGCTCGCTGTCAGCGACAATCACCCGGATGGCTCCGGGCGCCGCAACTTCCGACTCTGGCTGCAGTTCTGGTGTGGCCTCATCCTTGGCCATCTGGGGTTCCCGCTCTCTTCGGAATTCGTCTGCTTAGCTTAGCGGGAGATGTGGTATTCGTCAATGATTGCGCCAACCGCAACTCGGTCGCCAGCCGGGCTACAGCGCACAACCCGCCCGACGCACTCCACCTGCACATCTTTCTCCGCGCCCATAGTCTGGGCTGGCATGCAGATCGAAAACTGAATCGTCGAGCCAACCGGGTAGTCGACTCCGCAATGAATCAGAACTCCGCCAGCAGATATGTCCTGGGTCTCTGCCTTGCCCCCGTCCGCTTGCTCGTGCAAGTTGACGCTCAGGTGTAGCGGGAACCGGACAGAGCAACGTAGGTCGTTACTAGGCTCAGTTTTCACGTAGGTCAGAATAGACGCTGTCCCTTGAAATGGAAAATTACGAAAGTGCCCACTAAAGGGCACTCCAATCTGTGACCCTCCGGAAACCCCAGTACCCAGCCTCGGCTAGAAGCGCGTCGTTTCCGTGAACTGGAAGCCTTCCACCCGCATCGCCGGCGCCACCATATCAAAAGCCTCCTCGCCGCAAGCCCGTACCGGTTGACCTAAGTCCAATACTTGCCGCAACATCTGAACCACGCTCTGATTGAACCGGAAATTTCTGATCCCCTTTCCAACCTGTCCGTTGTGTACCACAAAAGTACCGTCCCGGGTCATCCCGGTCAGTATCTTTTCGTAAGCATCCACCTCCCGGATGTACCACAAGCGGGTAACCAGCAGGCCGCGCTCAGTGTTGGAAATCATCTCCTCCACGGTTTTCGCCTCGCCTTGCGCCACCTTGAAGACGATGTTTGCCGCTGCCTCTCCGCCCTCGTTCGGCAGACTGAAGCCGTGTCCGGTAGCTCGCGCCCCGGCCAGCTTTTCGGCCAGCTCCGATCTGGCGATCCGAGCCGCCGTGCCCCGGGCCATGGCGACTTCGCGCACCATGCCGTTCTCCACCAGTGTCAGACCTTGTTTCCCCACGCCTTCGCCGTCAAAACCAGGCCCGGTCTGCTCCGGATGGCGTACCTCATCAGTAATCGAAATATTTTTTCCAAACAGCTCGGTCCCTAACCGTCCATTGAGGCACGAGCGCTGCTCCAACAGGGCCAACCCACTGAAGTCCGCCACCAGGAAGCCGATCAGATCGACTACGGCCGAGGGCTCCAGGATCACCGTGTACTTTCCCGGCGGCAGCTCCACTGGCGAGGCCGAGCGCAACGCCTTTTCTGCCGCGATCTCGGCCAGCGCGCGCGCATCCACACGCCTCGCGCTGGTGTAGTTCTGCTTCTGCCAACCGGAGCTGTCTGCCGCCTGCATCGTAACCGAAGCTTCGGCCAGAGTTTGCTGGTGCCATCTCTCCACGCCATGTGAATTGAACAGCGCCTCAAAGCTCTCCGCGCACGCATACACTCCCGCCGCGTTCAAGCCGTCGCGACCGGCGACCGCGACCATGGCCGCGACCTGTTCCGCGCGCTCGCCCGCACCCATCGCCGCCGTCTCTTCGCACCAGCGGTCGAGTTCCGGCACGCTACCCTGCTCCGCCGCCGTGAGCATCGGCAGCAGTTCTTTATCCTCTTCCTGCACCCGCGCCAGCGCTTCCGCCTGCTGTACCACCCGGCGCAGAGCCTCCTCGTCCAGCCGGTTCGTAGTGGCGCGCGCCGTGCGTCCACCCATCTGCACCCGCACGGAGACCTCGCACTCTTCTTCGCTCACATTCTGCGTAATCGCATTGTTGGCAAAGCGCGTCAGCGCCGAACGCCCGCCTTGCACCGTGACCTCAACATCGCTCGCCTGCGATGCGCGCCGCACCCGCTCGAAAATCTCTCCGCACCGTTGCTTGTTAAGCAATACATTCCCATTCATCAATCTTCCTCGAACACCTTGCTGCCGCACCAGGAACCAGTGCGGGGACCCACCTTACCAACTCGCGTCTTTAACTTCCGTACGCTCCGCCCACCTTCACCTGCCGGAACCTCGCCGGAGCCGCGCCATGTCCGGTGCCCATGCCCTGCTCCGGCTGTCCCTTGCCGCAGTTCGGAGTTCCCCACAGCGTCCAATACCGCCGGTCGCAGATCGCGTCCATCGAGTTCCAGAACTCCGTGCTGATCCCCGAATACGATGGATTGCGCAGCATCCGCCCCAGCTTTCCGCCCTTAATCTCCCACGCCGCCTCGCAGCCAAACTGGAAGTTGTAGCGTTTGTCGTCAATCGACCAAGATCGGTTGGTCTCCATGTAGATTCCGTCGCCGGTCGAGTTGATCAGTTCGTCGAAACTCAAGGGCTCGTCAGCCGGCAGAATGCTCACGTTGCTCATGCGCACAATCGGCACCCGTGCCCACCCGGCGGCCCGCATGTGCCCGCCCGAGCGGCTGCGCCCGATCACCGCCGCCGTATCGCGCGATGACAGATATCCCTCGAACCGTCCCTTGGTGATGATCGGAACGCACTGCGCCGCCACGCCCTCATCGTCGTAGAGAAACGTTCCCAGCCCCGGCCCGTGTTCCGGACGCGCATCGGCCACCACGTTCACCAGGTCGCTGCCATAGCGCAGCGTGTGAAGCTTGTCTAGGGTGAGGAATGAGGTGCCCGCGAAGTTCGCCTCATAGCCCAGCACCCGGTCCAATTCAATCGGATGCCCGATCGACTCATGAATCTGCAATCCCAGTTGCGACGAATCCAACACCAGGTCGCAACGTCCCTCGGGACACTGCGGAGCTTTCAGCAGCGCAACGCACTCCCGCGCTACCCGCTCCGCATTCTCCAGCAGGCGAAGCTCCGCGATCAGCTCGTACCCTTTATTCTGGTACTGCCCGCCAAATGAATTGGGATACGAGCGTACCTGGATCGAGTCGCCTTCGAAGGCATGAGCCGCAAATCCTGCGCCCGTGGTGGTCCGCGTCTGATGAATCACCGCGCCTTCCGAGCTGTAAAACCATTGCTCGTAGCGCCGGAAGATCATGCTGGTTTCCGCCAGGGTCACGCCTTCCACCGCCGTCAGGGTCTCGTCGATCTTGCGTAGCAGCTCGAAGTTCTCCTCCATCGGCACCGTAAAAGGATCGATCTGGCAAGGTGAACTCCACTTCGCCACCGCCGGAGGCTCATCCACCAAACGCACCGGCTCGCGCTGCACCCGTGCCGATGCCTTGGCAATCTCCACCGCCAGTGCCGCACAGCGCTCCACGCCTCTGCGCGTCAGCTCCTGGGTGGCGGCAAACCCCCAGCCGCCGTTGGCCAGCACCCGCACTCCTATCCCCAGCGATTCGCCCTCGGAGGCCACCGCAACCCGTCCATTCCGGGTTCCCAGCGAACGCGTGCGTTCATCCACAATCCGCGCCTCGGCATGGCTTGCACCCTGTGCCACGGCCATCCCCAACGCCCAATCAGCAATCTGTTTCATCGCAACTCCCACCGCTCTGCAGGCAGCCCGCCAATTTTATTCCTTCCGCGCTACCCTGGAGACCTTCGAAAACAAATTCTTCCCTGACCCGCTCTGATCCAAGATTCACGCCACGGGCTTCAAAATAACTCCGTCCACGGAGCTCCCGAATTAAGCCACTCCCCGCCCCGCCGGAAGAGCACAACAAAATGGCCGCGATTCCCTCGCGGCCCACCACCATCTTCTTCCTCAGCCTGATTCGCCGCCAGCCCCGAAGGCTGACAGCGCTACTGCTTCTCTATCCCCCGCGGCGTAAACGTAATCGTAGCCGGATGTCCCTCGACGCCCAGTGTTCCTGCAGGCTTGCCGTTATAGGTCACTGACAATCCCGCCGGATTTCCCACCACCAGCGTCAGCTTTTCCTTGGCCTTGTAGCTCCGGGTGCGCGCCTCCGGCTTCTCCGGATCGAGGGTCAGGGTCTCCACCGTCTTGCCGTCGCTGCGTACGCTGATCCATGCCCGCGCCGTGGCGGAAATTGAAATCTCCACCGGTGCCGAAGGCCCCGGCTCTGCTCCCGCTTTCGAGCCCGATGACGCCGCCACCGGATTTGCACTCTGATTTGCGCTTTGCGACGTGTTTTGAGGTGTGTTCTGGGAAGCGCTTTGTGCCGCGTTCTGGGGTACGTTCTGGGGTACGTTCAATGCCGCGCCTTGGCCTACGCCGCCTGTCTGGTTGCCGGTGGCAGGCTCGTTCGTAGCCACCGGAGGTACCGGAATCGGCGCTGGAGCCGTCGTTTTCGTCCCTGAACTTTCCGCCGACTGTTGTGCTGCTGCGCGTTCCCGGGATTCTTTCCACTGTTCCTTCAGCCACACTGCGCCCATCGCCAGCGCCACGATCAAAGCAACCACGCCCACCACGGTCGCCGCGCTCGGCCCCCGCTCGTTTGCCCCTTGGCGTGCGGCGGAAACCTGGCTGGACATCGTCTGCATATCGATTTCCGGGGTTGCCAGCTTGGCCGCTTCCAGATACGCGGCTACCGTCTTCTCTTCGTCCAGCCCAACGCAGCGTGCGTACGCCCGCACAAATCCTTTGTTGAAGATACCGCCGGGAAGCAGATCAAAACGCTCGTCCTCCAGCGCCTGCAACGCTCTGGAGCTGACTTTGGTCGTGGCCGCGACCTCCTGTAGCGTGATGTTGCGCGCTTCCCGTGCCTGGCGCAGATTTTGTCCAAACGATGCCACGTCGCCCCTCGCCAGATAACCCGTTCTCGGAACTGCAGTCTCCCAGGCGGCGCACAGCACTCGTGCGTACTGCGCTCGATGAATGTAAATGCAGTTCTGCGGTCATCAATACAGCTCTGACGATCATCATAGAAATGCTATTAGCGCAAGTCAAACCCGAGCGCTTCCATTTGTACCGGCAGAGTCCACACGCACCAAATTCGCCAATCCCTAAAAGCTGGCTCCGACGACGCCATCCCCTAGGCCAAGAAACATCCTCCGGTCTATAATGGTGTACTCTTAGCGCCAGTATTTCAGGGCAAATGTGATGACCCAACCGCTACGGCCGGCTGAAATCAGCCAGTCTAAATCAGAACTGGCCATCCTCCATGACGTCGCCAAGGCGCTCACGTCTTCCCTGAACCTCGACTCCATTCTCCAGACCATCATGGAAAAGGTTGCCGCCTACTTCCGGCCTGACACTTGGAGTCTGCTCATGACCGATGATGAGCATCAAGAACTCTACTTCGCCATTGCCATCGGAGACGCCAGTGAGTCCCTCAAGTCCGTCCGCTTGCGCATTGGCGAAGGCATCGCTGGATGGGTCGCCAAACACGGCGAGCCGCTCGTCGTCCCTGACGTGACAAAGGATGAGCGCTTCGCTTCGCGCATCGACCAGTTTACTCAGTGGAAGACCCGTTCCATCCTCTGCGTCCCGCTCTCTTCCAAAGAGAAAGTTCTCGGCGTCATCCAGCTCATCAACGTCGATATGTCCAGCTTCGGCAGCGATCAGTTCATGCTTCTTCGAGCCCTGGCCGACTATGCCGCCATCGCCATTGACAACGCCCGCGCCGTCGAGAAGATTCAGGAGCTGACAATTACCGACGACTGCACCGGACTCTACAACGCGCGCCATCTCTACAGCACCATCGAGTCCGAGGTCTACCGCTCCACCCGCTTCGGCTACGAGTTCAGCGTTCTGTTCCTCGACCTCGATCGCTTCAAGCTGGTCAATGACAACTACGGACACCTCGTCGGCAGCCGCCTGCTCTATGAAATAGGCACCACCATCAAGAGTCGCCTCCGCCTCATCGACTACGCTTTCCGTTACGGTGGCGATGAATTCGTAGTGCTGCTGCCCCAGACCTGTAAACAGTCCTCGCTTGTGGTCGCCCGCCGCCTGCGAGACATCCTGCGCAACACTCAGTTCCACATGGGTGAGGGTCTCGATCTCAACGTCCGCGCCAGCATGGGCGTAGCCAGCTTCCCCGACGACGCCAAAAATGCCCACGACCTCATTCGTCAGGCCGACGAAATGATGTACACCATCAAGAACACTACCCGCGACGCCATCGGCGTCTGTGGCATCGGCACCATCCTCTAGCGCCGGCCTTTCGGGCGCAGGGTAGAGACTTATTGCGGAGACGGCATTATCCATTCTTCCGTCCGGTGCCGAATTTTGCCGGTCTGGGCGCGGTCGCATCAGCCATAATCAGATATTGCACAATCCATCGTGTGTTGAAGAAAGAGGTTCCCGTGCGCCGTTCCGCTGGTTTTCTGATCCTTGGTTCCTGGATTCTTGGTGTCGTCGTTTCAGGAGCGGGCTTTGCCTTCGCGCAGCTCCCTGCTTCGGCGGCAAAGCCCGCCCCCAGTCCGGTGCGCCACGGCCTGTTCGCGCTCGACGAGGATCTACAGGCGCTGGCGAAGCGTGTTGGGCCATCCGTGGTGACCATCGAAGTCACCGGTCTGGCCACGGTGCAGGACCCCAACACGCGGCAGGCGAATATCGCCAAGGAGCAGGGACTCGGCTCCGGCATTATCGTCGATCCCTCGGGATATATCCTGACCAATGCCCATGTCGTCGAGCACGCAACCTCGGTCTTCGTTCTGGTATTCCGCCATCGCAACCAGCAGACCGGCGCCATTGAAAATGCCGAACACTTTCCCGCCAAAATTCTGGGGCGCGACGCGCTCACCGATCTTGCTCTGCTGAAGGTTGAAGCCACCGCGTTACCCGCGCTCAAACTAGCCGACTCCGACCAGGTGCATGTCGGCCAGCTTGCTCTCGCCTTCGGCAGTCCTCTCGGCCTTGAAAACACAGTGACCATGGGCGTCATCAGCTCTACCCAGCGCCAAATCAACAGCGCCACTCCCGTGGTTTACCTGCAGACCGACGCCGCCATCAATCCCGGCAACTCCGGCGGACCGCTGGTCGATATCAACGGCGATGTCATCGGCATGAATTCCATGATTGCCTCACAGTCTGGCGGTAGCGAGGGCGTAGGGTTTTCAATTCCCTCGAACACGATCCGCAATGTCTACGAGCAGTTGCGCAAGCAGGGACACGTGCGCCGCGGAGCCATCGGCATTATCGCTCGTGAGATCACTCCGACGCTCGCCAACGGCCTCGGCCTTGCACGCCGCTCCGGAGTCATCCTCGAAGACGTACTGCCGGGCTCCTCCGCCGACCGCTCGGGCCTGCGCCAGGGAGACATTTTGCTCGCCGTCGATGGCAAGGTATTTCAAGATGCGCGCGCCCTCTCGGTCTTGCTCTTCCAGAAGGAGGTGGGCGAGATCGCAGCGTTCCAAATCCAGCGCGGCACGGAAGTCCTCACCGTGAAGGTCCCGGTCACCGAGCGTCCGGGCGATCCAGAAAGCATTCTTGATCCCACCCAATCGGCTGCCAACATCATCCCCAAGCTGGGAATCGTCGGCATTCAGATTACGGATTCGGTCGCGCAGCTAATTCCCCCCACCCGCGCTCCAGGAGGCATCCTGGTGACGGCGCTGACCGCCGGAGGCAATGCTTCGCTCTTCGGTCTGCAACCCGGCGACGTGCTGCACGCTCTCAACCGCACGCCGCTCGATTCCCTGGACACTCTGCGCAAAGCGCTGGCCGCATTGAAACCGGGCGATCCGGTGGTCATCGGCATCGAGCGCGGCGGCCAATTCAACTACATTTCGTTTGACAACCCGGAGTAGCCGACTCGCGCATTACAGAGCGCACGGCTTATGTCATACTGCCTGCATTGTGCGCCCTCATCTGGCCACGTTCGTCGATGATTACCGCCGTCATGGCGCGCAGAGGGCCGTGGTTGTCCACCGTGGCAATCGCCAGCAGGTTTTCACTTATACCGGCCTCGCAAACCTGTCCCAGCGCTTTGCCGCCGAACTGATGCGGCGCAACATCGTCGCCGGCGACCGCGTCGTGCTCTGGGGACAAAACGGTGCGGAGTGGATTGCCGCATTCTTTGGCTGCGTGCTGCGCGGCGTACTCGTGGTTCCGCTGGATGCGGCAGGCGGTCTGGATTTCGCCCAGCGCGTCATCGCAGAAACCCGACCCCGTCTGCTCGCAGGCGACCAAGCTCTGCTCTCCCGCCTCGCCACCGCAATCCCAAGCATTGCCTTCGAGGAATTTGCCGCCGCGCTTCCCTTCCCACCTTCCCACGCTTCCTTGGCTGAGCCAAGCCTTGGGCCGGATACGCCGCTGCAGATACTGTTCACCTCAGGCACAACTTCTGAACCCAAAGGCATCGTCCATACCCACCGCAACGTGCTCGCCAGCCTTGAGCCGATCGAGCGCGAGATGCAGAAGTATCTGCACTACGAGCGCGTTTTTCATCCGCTGCGCTTCCTGCACACCCTACCTCTCAGCCATGTCTTCGGACAGTTCATGGGTTTGTGGATTCCGCCCTTGCTAGCCGCCGAAGTACACTTCGAAAGTCGTCTCCAGGCGCCTCGCCTGCTGGAGTTGATCCACCGCCACCGCATCTCCGTGCTGGCGGCTGTGCCGCGTGTCCTCGATCTGCTCAAGTCGCATCTCGAAGAACGCTTTCCCACTCTTACAACGCGACTGGAGTCCTCGCGCGGACTGCGGATCTGGCACCGATGGTTGAAATTCCGTGACGTGCATCGCGAGTTCGGCTTCAAGTTCTGGGCCTTCGTCTGCGGTGGTGCCTCCTTACCCCCGCCGGTCGAACGCTTCTGGAATGATCTCGGTTTCGCTCTCATCCAGGGTTATGGCATGACCGAAACCGCCGCGCTCATCACCCTCAATCATCCCTTCCACATCGGCCGGGGAAGCATCGGCAAACCGCTCCCAGGGCGTGAGATTCGCATCGCCAACGATGGCGAAATCCTGGTGCGCGGTGAGATGGTGGCCTCCGCCCGCTGGCAGAATGGCCGCATGCAGACCCTTCCCGATCCCTGGCTGGCAACCGGCGATCTGGTCGAGCAGGACGCTGACGGACAGCTTCACTTCCTCGGACGCAAGAGCGAAACCATCGTGACCGCGGCGGGGCTCAACATCCATCCCGAAGACGTGGAAGAGGCGCTGAACCGGCAGCCCGGCGTGAAGGCATCCGCCGTGGTTCCCCTCAACACCGATGCGGGCACCGTGCCCGCAGCCGTTCTGATCTTTCGCGGACCCCCGCAGCAGGCCCAGTCTGCGATCGATGCGGCCAACGCCAGCCTCTCCGAGTACCAACGGGTTCTCCGCTGGAAGTTATGGCCGAAGCTGGACTTTCCCCGCACCGCCATCGGCAAAATCCAGCGCCGGAGCGTCGAACAGTGGGCCGGCACCGCCTGGGTCAACACGAATGTGGGTAGTGTACGGGGTAACGTACAAAACTCCGAGGCGCTCACCACCGCGCCAGACCCGCTGTCCGCGCTCATCGCGGCCATCACTCGCGCTCAACCCGCAAAGCTCGGCGGCGATGCCCGCCTCGACCGCGACCTGCATCTCGATAGCCTCGCCCGCGTGCAATTGCAGACCGAGTTGGAGCAGCGCCTGGGCGTCACCATCGGCGACGAAGAGTTCGAGCAGCTTGCGACCCTCGGACAACTGCGCGCCCGCCTCGGTTTTGCTGGTGGCCCACGTCCGCCTGCTGGTGGCGAATATGGGGTCTCCCCATCAGAGGCCCTCTCACGCGAGCCGCACCGCTTCATCTATCCGCGGTGGCCTTGGTGGCCCGCCGTCCAAGCCGTACGGGTGCTGTTTCAGGAGGCCGTCATGCGCCCGCTGATCTGGCTGCTCGCCGCCCCTGCGGTGGCACGCGAATCCGCGGAGCCTCACCCTCCGGAGCAGCCTCTCCTGCTGATCGCAAACCACGTCACCGCCTTTGACGCGCCTCTGGTTCTCTACGCCCTGCCCGCTCCCATGCGCAGGAGAGTTGCCATCGCCATGGCCGGTGAGATGCTCGTGGATTGGCGGCACGCACGCAACCAGGGCAACTGGTTGCTGAACCTTCTGGCACCCTTTGAATACTGGCTCGTCACCGCGCTCTTCAATGTCTTCCCGCTGCCGCGTAGCGCCGGATTCCGGCGCAGCTTCGCCCATGCCGGCGAGGCCATGGACCGTGGCTATCACGTACTCGTCTTTCCTGAAGGGTACATGTCCCCGGACGGCACTTTGCAACCCTTCCGCGCCGGCATCGGACTGCTCGTACGCGAATCGAAAGCCCGGGTTCTACCGGTTGCCTTGCAAGGCTTAGGCGAACTCAAGCAAAGCAAACGCTGGTTCCGCTCCCACACTCTCCAAATCCGCGTCGGCAAAACCATAGAACCCAGCCCGCAGCTCGCACCCGAGGAGCTCGCGGAGTTCCTTCACCATGCGCTCGCCGATTTGCTTTGAGGTGAACGATAATCTGCGCCCGAATTGCGGGTGCGCTCTTCACTGCACCCAGCCACATCCATGAATCAGTTAACGAGGCCCGGCTCCGATTGCCGGGCCTTTTGCCTTGTGCGTGCGAGGAGAAACGTAGGGCAATGGGCAATTCCAACTTCCGAAATTCTGCTCCCGGATCAATCAGCAGTTCTGTCCGGCGCATCTGGATTAAAGGAAGCGGTTGTGTATCCAAAACGTGAATTGCACAGCTCTCACTTTAGACCGGAATCGCGGAAGGTGTATCCGGCAAAGCAGCCGGGCGTTTTTCCCGGCGATGATAATGACGGACACGCCAATCCTGAAAGTGCTCTAGTTGCTGGTGTTGGAGGCGGGTATTCAAGCAGAGGTGAGGATTATGAAAGTCAAAATTCGGCGCCGAAGACAGACGGCGACGCAGATGGTTCTGCTGACGGCAATGTTTTTGTCATCGGTATTCCTGCCCATTAGCGCTTCAGCGACACTGGGCGGCAATGTGACATCCGTCGAAGCCGACCAGCAGCAGATGAAGGCCAAACGCGTTGTTCAGGCCAACGCAAAGTACTCAGTGCATGAAATTACGACACCTTACGGTACGGTCGTGCGGGAATATGTCTCGCCCGACGGAAAGGTGTTCGGCGTGGCATGGCGGGGACCGTTTCTTCCAAACTTCCAGCAGCTTCTCGGCAACTACTATGGGACGTTTGCGCAAGCCGCTCAACAGGCCAGGACTGCACAGCCCAGGCGCTCGCGCAATGCGCCGCTGACGGTGGAACAACCGGAGCTGGTCATGCATTCTGCAGGCCATGCGCGCGCCTATGCCGGGCACGCCTACGTCCCGGGAATGATTCCGCAGGGCGTTGATGCCCAGGAAATACGGTGAGGGAGGGAACGTGCGAAATATCGTTTTTGTAATTCTGATCTCAGCGCTGGCGCTCGCCGGGGGCTGTGGAGGCGGCGGCGGTAGCAGTGCTAGTACCGGCAGCACCGGCGGCACCGGCAGCGGCGGTACCACTCCCGGCGGCACATCGACTGCTGGCGGCAACACGATTGTTACCTCCGGCAATAACGTAGCGCCGCTGATCGTGGACGCCGGCCCCGTTCCTTCAATCTTTACGACAAACGTGCCGTACACAACTGTTGTCATCTGCGTTCCGAACAGTACTACGAATTGCGTAACCATCGATCACGTCTCGGTTGACACCGGTTCGACCGGTTTGAGGATTCCGGCAACGGCGTTTTCGTCATTTGCGAATGGCGCGAATGTGCTGGCCGCATTGCAAAATGTCAACCCTGGCGCGCCGGTTGCGGAATGCGTGCAATTCCTGGATAACACCTTCTTCTGGGGTACGGTGAAATCCGCCGATGTAAAGATGGGCGGTACCAGCAACACCTACGAGGTAGCAGGTTCGGTGCCGATCCACGTAGTTGGCGATCCCTCGGCCCCAACGGTTCCGGCCGACTGTACCGGGACCGAGGAGGATACGGTTGCAACGTTGGGCGAGAATGGCCGGCTCGGAGTAGGCAACTATCAATATGATTGCGACGCCCTCGGGTTCACCAACGAATGCACCTCTTCCAGCACTGCGCCTCCGGGAGTGTATTACACCTGCTCGGGCTCGACCTGCAGCGTTGCCGCGGTGCCGCTCACTCAGCAGCTTCGCAACCCCGTGTCGCTGTTTGCCACGGACAACAATGGCGTGATCTTTGAGCTACCGGCCGTTCCCATCGGCGGTGAAACGGGCATCGCTGCAGGCCAGGGGTCGATGGTCTTCGGCATCGGCACTCAATCCAACAATGGGCTTGGCAGCGCGGTGGTCTTGACGCTGGATGACAATCCGAATGATGCGGCGTGGTCGGGATTTACCACCGTGTACAAAGGAGTCTCTTACCCGAATGCCGCGGAAAACACCACGCTCATTGCGAATGGTTCATACGCGATCGGCAGCTTCCTGGATAGCGGCTCGAACGGTTTCTTCTTTCTCGACCAACCGCAATCGGGGATATCGTCCTGCGGAGACTGGTACTGTCCCAGCGCCGCCGAGACGCTTACGGCAACCAACGAAGCGACTGGCGGCAACAGCAGCGGGGTGCAGTTCAGCGTAAGCAACGCCGACACGCTGTTAAAAGCCAATTTCACCGCTTTCAGCGATCTGGCTGGGCCCAACACAACGGGAACTCCTGATTCTGTAACGCAGGCTGCGGACGGGTATTTCGATTGGGGTTTGCCGTTCTTCTACGGGCGGAATGTCTACACCGCAATTTGGAACGTGACTCCACCGAGCGGAGTTCCCGCAGGTCCGTTCTGGGCTTACTAGCCTAGCGCAGGATGGCTGCATGAGAGCCCGGTACCGCCCCCGGGCTCTTATGCTGTGTGCGCGAACCCAGAGGCGGGGCTTGAGCGGGACTGTCGCGAAGAAACTCCAAAGCCTGCGCGACGGTCATCCGGGGTACCGCGCGATAGTCCCACGAAGTTTGAGTCTCGTGAATATTCAGCGGCTTGATGACGATGATTCGGCCCTCGAAGGTCAACTGCATCCACGTCAGACCCCAGTGCTTGCCCACTACTCTGGATTGAGCGATTTCAATGTGGCCTCCGCGATAGAGCCTGCCGAGGAAGCCCCAGCCGAAGGTGACATCCTTGAAGAGAGTTCCCTCGATCCGCGCGATGCGCTTATCTTCCCGGTCGATTAGAATCACGGTTTTCATCCCCTGCAATACCTGTGACTCATAGTTCGGGGGAGAGAACTTTGGATTGGGCGAACACTCCAGGCGAAGATTGCGGTCATCGTGCCCTGAGGGGGCGTACTCGCACTGAAAAGCGTCGGCAAGGGCCCACAGCAGGCGCTCGATATGTTGTTGATCTTCTTGCTGCTTCTTGGCTTTTTCGCGCATCTTTTCAGGGTCGAGCAGGCGGCGAGTGCGCTCATCATCCTGCTGGCGCTCATCCGGGGTCAGGGCCCGGTCATTGAGTTCGATGGTGCGGGCGAGGATTCCCTCGGGGGTGTTGACCATCAGCTTGGTGACTGAGCCGCGCGGTTTCTGCACGCGGTCGATCCAGGCGTAGTAGTCATCCCGGCCGGCGAGCTTTTCGTTGGCGACAGCTTGACGGAGCAGATCATTCGCCGTCTCAGCCGGCTCGCCTCCATTGGAGGGGATAGCCAGCGCCGGGGAAATGAGGGCAAGGGCGATGGCGAAGATCAGTCTTGCGGTGCGCAGCCTTGAATGGCTTCCTGCTACTGAACGAATCATTGCTCCTCGATTATCAGGGATGCGAAGCGCGCTCTCAAGCATCCAGGGCGGAAAACACAAGAATTCGATTCAAGACGCGAGTGAGCCGGAGGGCAGCTTGTTACCCTTAAGACTGAGCGCAGTGCGCTGATGCGCGATTCAGCGTGTGGCTGCGTGCGTGAATCAGGCGGGAGTGAGTAGTGCAAGTGAGCGGCGATGCAGTTCGCGGATTTGGCGCCCCGGTGTTGGCCGTGTGCGGATTTTCAGGCGCGGGAAAAACCACGCTGCTGGAGTCGGCCATTCCCAGGCTGACGGCACGCGGACTTGCGGTCGCAGTGGTAAAGCATGACGCTTACGGCTTCGAGGTGGACAGGCCGGGAAAAGATTCCGACCGCCTGTTTCGCGCTGGAGCCACAATTACCTTGAGCGGCCAGCAGGAGCAGTTTGAGCGGCGGGCGGCAGCGACGCTGCCGCTTGAGGCCACGCTGGCCAGGCTTGGCTGCGACCACGACCTGTTGCTGGTGGAAGGGCATAAGGACACGCCTTTGCCGAAGTTCTGGCTGGGCAAGCCTGAGCGATTGGCCGCGCCGGAGGGCGTGGCCAATGTCGTCGCAACGCTCGCGTGGAATAGCGACCGGCTGGCCGCGTTTCTGTATTACATCGACGCGTGGCTGCCCGTCGCGTGGAACGCGCGGCCACTCTACGGCGGGTTGTTGATCGGCGGCAGCAGCTCTCGCATGGGCTTGCCAAAGCAGCTTCTACGGGTCGGCGGACGCCCGCTGGCCGGGATTGCGGCGGAAGCGTTGGGATCTGGCCTGGGCGCAGACAAGACCGTCGTACTAGGATCGGGAGTGTTGCCGGAAGCGCTGCTGGAACTGGTGCGATTGCCTGATCCGCCGGGCTTTGCCGGACCGGGAGCGGGACTGATCGCGGCGCATCGCTGGGCTCCGGAGGCGGCCTGGATCGTGGCCGCGTGCGATCATCCGTGGCTGCGGCCGGAGCACATCCGGTGGCTCGCCGGGCAGCGCCATCCCGGGCGGCGGGCGGTGGTTCCGAAGCAGGGCGACGGCCATCCTTGCCCGACGTTGGCGCTGTATGAACCGCAAGCGCTGGAATCTCTGGAGCAACAGGCCCGGGCGGACCGCAAGCAATTTGTAAGCCCCAAGGCTGTTCTCAAGATCCCTCACACGCTGGTGCTGGAGTCTCCGGCGGAACTTGTGGACGGGTGGACGAATGTGAACACGCCGGAGGAGCTGCGCGCCGAAGAAGAACGGCTTGCGGCTGGCAAGCGCGCTCGGGAGTAAGTTGGAATTACCGCCGCCTACTTGCGCTTCGGTCGGTACAGATCGGTCGAGGTGCCGTAGAGCATTTCGGCAGCCTCCATGATGGTCTCCGAAAGCGTCGGATGCGGGTGAATCGTGTGCCCCAGATCGTAAGCCGTGGCGGCCATCTCGATGGCGTGCACAACCTCGGCAATCATGTCACCCGCGTCCGGACCCACAATCGCACCGCCCAGCACCCGCTCGGTTTTCTTGTCGATCAGCAGTTTGGTGAGTCCCTCGGTGCGATCGAGCGTGACGGCGCGTCCGCTCGCGGCCCAGGGAAATCTCACGACTTCAACATCCATTCCCTTGGCTTCCGCCTCGGTCTGTGTCAGTCCAGCCCAGGCAATCTCCGGATCGGTGAAGACCACCGCCGGAATCGCATACGGCGCAAACTCCACCTTGTGGCCCGCAATGTGCTCCATCGCGGTGCGTCCTTCGTGTGACGCTTTGTGCGCCAGCATCGGCTCGCCGGCCACGTCGCCAATCGCATACACCGCCAGATCGCCGGTCTGCAGTTGCTTATTAACCGTGATGAATCCGCGCTCGTCCACCTTTACCGCCGTGTTCTCCAAACCCGGAATCTTCGAGTTCGGACGCCGCCCCACGGACACCAGAACTTTGTCATAGGTCTTCTCTTCCACGGTGCCGTCGGCCAGTTTGAAGGTAACCTTCACGTTGGCGATCTCGTCCTTCAGCGCCGTCACTGCGGTGTCCAGCATGATTTTGCTGAACAGCTTATCCAACCGCTTCTGCAGCGGCGTCACCAGGTCGCGGTCGGCTCCCGGAAGCAGCCCAGGAGTCATTTCCACCACGTCGACCTTCGATCCCAGGGTGGCGTACACCGTCCCCAGCTCCAGTCCGATATAGCCTCCGCCGATGACCAGAAAAGTCTTGGGGATGTCCTTCAGATCCAGCGCGCCGGTCGAATCCAGAATGTTCGCACCGGTCGCCGCCAGCGGCCCTGGGCGCGCCGGAGACGATCCGGTGGCGATGATGATCTTGTCGAATTGCAATGTCTCTTCTCCACCCGCGCTCTTCTTCACCTTCAGCGTGGTCGAATCCACAAAGCTCGCCTCGCCCTGGATGTAGGTGATCTTGCGCTGCTTGGAGATCATCCCCAGGCCGCCGGTCAACTTGGCCACCACACCCTCCTTGAAGCCGCGCAACTTCGACAGGTCAATCTTCGGCTCGGCATATTCCACGCCCCAGCTCGCCGCGTGCCTGGCCTCGTTGATCTGTGCTGCCACGTGCAACAGCGCCTTCGACGGAATGCAGCCGCGATACAGGCAAACTCCGCCCGGGTTCTTCTCAACATCAATCAGAGTGACGTCGAGGCCGAGATCGGCACCGAGGAAGGCGGCAGCGTAACCACCCGGCCCCCCGCCAATCACTGCAACTTTTACGTTCTTGTTCACCATGTCTCTCTTCCAGATTCCATTTTTATGTTGCGATTCCACCAACCTGCGAAACCTTGAAACCTTGCCCCTCGCGTCCTAGCCCTGCACCGAGAGCAGGAATGGCTGCTCCAGCGCGTCCACGATCCAGCGCAGAAACCGCGCTGCATCGGCTCCGTCGATAATGCGATGATCGTACGACAACGAGAGCGGCAGCATGCTGCGCGGCTCAAACTTATCGCTCACCCAGACCGGCTCCATCTGCGCCCTGGAAATCCCCAGAATCGCAACCTCCGGATGATTGACGATGGGAGTAAACCCTGTCCCGCCCACGCCCCCAAGATTGGTAATCGTGAACGAACCGCCCTCCATGTCCTCCGCCGAAAGCTTTTTGTCGCGCGCCTTCGCGGAGATCGACGATAGCTCAACCGCCAGCTCGATAATGTTTTTCTTATCCACGTCGCGAATCACCGGAACCAGCAACCCGCGGTCGGTGTCCACCGCAACTCCAACGTTGATGTAGCGCTTGTAGATGATCTCCTCGCTCGCCATATCGATGGAGGCGTTGAACTGCGGAAACGCCTTCAGCGCGGAAGCCACAACCTTCAGCGCAATGGCCGTTATCGTCATCTTGCCGCCAGCCTTCTCCGCCTTCGGTGAAAAGCGTTTGCGCAACCCTTCCAGTTCGGATACATCCGCCTTATCGAATTGCGTGACGTGAGGAATGACGTTCCATGCCATCGCCAGATGCTGCGCTGTCTTGCGCCGCACCCCGCGCAGCGAAACCTTTTCAATCTTGCCCCAGCGGCTGAAGTCCGGCAGCTTCACCAACACTGTTCCTGCTCCGCGAGCCGCCCCAACCTCCACCTCTGCCATCCTCGCGAACGCGCCCTTGGCGAACGCCTTCACATCGCCCTCGCTGATGCGTCCACCCGGCCCACTTCCCTTTACCAGGTAAATATCCACGCCGATTTCGCGCGCCAGTTTGCGCACAAACGGCGCTGCCGGAACCGTACGGTGTTCGCCTCCCGCGTGCTTGGTCAATCCCGCCGGATGAGCTTCCAACTCCGTCACCGGCGGAGCATCCGGCGGAAACGCCTGTTCCTCGCTCCTGCCCTCTGCCGTGCGTGCCGCGCGAAAGCTATGCCGTACCATTGCCATGTAGCTGTGCCCGGACTCCTCGGGCGCGGCGCTCTTGCCTGCCTCGGCAGGTTTTGTTTCGGCAGCCGCGGGTTCACTCTCGCCGACGGTGGCGGCGACGGTGAATATGACATCGCCCACCCTCAGTTTTTGCCCCGCCTTCACCTTCACTTCGCTGACCGTCCCGCTCAGCGTCGAAGGAACTTCCACCACCGCCTTGTCGGTCTCCAGCTCCAGCACCGTCTGGCCTTCCGTTACTTCCTCACCGGGTTCCACCAGAACTCGAACTACATCGCCGTATTCAATATTCTCGCCCAGCTCCGGCAGCTTGAATTCAGCGCTCGCCGCATTCACCGCCGCCCCGCGAAGTTCCGGCACCGCAACTTGCGCCACTCCCGCGCCCTTTACCGCGTCCACCGCAGCCTTCGGAGTCTCTGCTGCAGCGGGCTTGGCCGAGGAGTCGGCGGCCGTGTAGGTGAACAGCACATCACCCGTCTTCACCCGTTGTGAGGGAGCTACAGAAACTTCTTCGATCACCCCGCTCACCGTGGAAGGCACTTCGATCACCGCCTTGTCGGTTTCGAGTTCAATGACCGTCTGGCCTTCCTTGATCGATTCCCCAGCCGTCACCGCGACTCGAACCACGTCGCCGGCCTCGATGTTTTCACCCAGCTCCGGGAGCCTGAATTCCGTTGCCACAGAGTTTCCTTTCCAAGGATGCGGCCCTGGCAAGCAGCCGCTCCGAAGCGCTTCATTCATTGAGCAGAGCCACTACACTGCAAACGGGTCCGGTCTCTCGGAATTAATTCCGAGCTCGGTAATCGCCTTCTTCACCTCGGCGGCTTTCATCTTGCCGTCGCGCAGAAGTCCGGTCAGCGTGGCCAGCACAATATGCTTGGCGTCCACCGCGAAAAAGTCGCGCAGCGATGCGCGGCTCTCCGAACGCCCAAAGCCATCCGTCCCCAGCGCAATCAGCGGGCGCGGCATCCACTGCGAGATCGACTCCGGCAGCGCCTTCACGTAATCGGAAGCCGCCACCAGAACGCCCTCCGCGCCCTTCAATTGCGCGGCCACAAACGGCTCGCGCTGCCTCGCGCCCGGATGCAGCATGTTCCAGTGTTCGCAGTTGTTGCCGTCCCTGTATAGCTGCTTGTAGCTGGTGACGCTCCACACATCGGCGGCAACCTTGTACTTCTCTTCCAGAATCTCAGCCGCCTTCAGAGCTTCCAGCATAATTGCACCCGAGCCAAATAACTGCGCCTTCAGCTTGAACTCTTTTTTCTTCGAGCTCCGGAAGCGGTACAAGCCCCGCAGAATGCCCTCGCGAACCCCCTCCGGCATGGTCGGCTGCGCCCACGGCTCATTCATCACCGTGATGTAGTAAAAGATGTCTTCCTGCTCCACGTACATGCGGCGAATGCCTTCCTGCACGATGATCGCAATTTCATAGGCAAACGCCGGATCGTAGGCCAGCAGGTTCGGCACCGGATAAGCCAGCAGATGGCTATTGCCATCCTGATGCTGCAATCCTTCTCCCGCCAGCGTCGTGCGTCCGGCTGTTCCGCCGCACAAAAAGCCTTTCGTACGCTGATCGCCTGCCGCCCACACCAGGTCGCCGACGCGCTGCAAGCCAAACATCGAATAGTACACAAAGAACGGAATCACATTGATCCCGTGATTGGCCGGCGAAGTGCCCGCGGCGATGAACTCGGAGATACTGCCCGCCTCCGTAATTCCCTCTTCCAGAATCTGCCCGTCCTTGGCCTCCTTGTAATACAGCAAGGTGTCCATATCGACCGGCTCGTAGTTCTGTCCCACGCTCGAGTAAATTCCCACCTGCCGGAACAATGCTTCCATGCCAAACGTGCGGGCTTCGTCCGGAATGATGGGAACGATCAGCTTGCCGATCTTCGGGTCGCGCAGCAGCTTGGCGATCAGCCGCACCAGCACCATGGTCGTCGAAACCTTGCGCTCCACCGCACCGGTGTAAAACTCCTTGAACACCTCTTCGCTCACCGGTTCCAGCCTGGGCGCCCGCATCTTGCGCTCCGGCAGATATCCACCCAGTTGCTTGCGCCGCTCCCGCATGTACTGGATTTCCGCCGACTCGTCCGGTGGACGGTAGAACGGCGCATCGTGCAGCTTTTCGTCCGGGATCGGAATGCCGAAGCGCGAACGGAAGATCATCAGCTCCTCGTCGTTGATCTTCTTCTGCTGATGCGTAATGTTCCGGCCTTCCCCGCTCTCCCCCATTCCATAGCCCTTGATCGTCTTCGCCAGGATCACCGTGGGCGAACCAGTGTGCTCCACCGCGGCCTTGTAGGCGGCATACACCTTGATCGGGTCGTGGCCTCCCAATCGCATCTTCTCAATCTGCTCGTCGCTCAGGTGCTCCACCATCTTCAGCAGCCGGGGATCGCTGCCGAAGAAGTTCTGCCGGAAATAAGTCCCACTCTCCACGAATAGTTTCTGATACTGGCCATCGCACAGCTCACCCATGCGCTTCACCAGCAGACCGTCGCGATCCTTTTCCAGCAAATGGTCCCAGTCCGTGCCCCAGATGACCTTGATCACGTTCCAGCCCGCGCCCCGGAAGCTTGCTTCCAGCTCCTGAATGATCTTTCCGTTGCCGCGCACCGGCCCGTCCAGCCTTTGCAGATTGCAGTTGATGACAAAGATCAGGTTGTCGAGCTTCTCCCGCGAGGCCAGCGTGATCGCGCCCAGCGACTCCGGTTCGTCGGTCTCTCCATCTCCCAGAAAAGCCCAGACTTTTCCCTGGTTGCACTTCTTCAACCCGCGATTTTCAAGATAGCGGTTGAAGCGCGCCTGGTAGATCGCCTGGATCGGCCCCAGTCCCATCGAAACCGTCGGAAACTCCCAAAACTCTTTCATCAGCCATGGATGCGGATAAGAGGTCAGCCCCCCGCCTTCGGCCAGCTCGCGACGGAAATTCTCCAACTGCTTTTCCGAGAGCCGGCCTTCCAGAAATGCCCGCGAATATATTCCAGGCGACGCGTGTCCCTGGAAGAACACTAGGTCGCGATCTCCATCCGGAGTCTGCGCCCGGAAGAAATGATTGAAGGCGACTTCGTAAAGCGTCGCCGCCGAGGCATAGGTGGAGATATGCCCGCCAATACCCTCCTGCCGCTTGTTCGCCCGCATCACCATCGCCAGCGCGTTCCAGCGCACCAGGCTTTTAATGCGGCGCTCCAACTCCTGACTGCCGGGGAAGGGCGGCTGCTTTACGGTTGGAATCGTATTCTGGTAAGGAGTGGTTGCGGAAAACGGCAGGCGATAACCGGATTGCGCGGTGTGTAGCTCCAACTGCTGCAGTAGCCGACCGGCTCGTTCTGGTCCACCGTTCTCCAGAACGTAATCCAGCGAATCTAGCCATTCCCGGGTTTCTAAAACTTCCTGTCCTACTGGTTCGCGATGATCGGAAGGATTCACTCTGCGGTTCCTCTAGGGTGCGGACTCGAACCTCCTATACTACAGCCCCATATTTGGAGATGGAAATTCCATGCTCAATTTCATCGAATCGTAATGACAACCCAGCTCCCATCGCAGCTTCGTCCTCTGCCTTTGTGTCAGCACGTCCTGATATGAGCAAAGCCCTGCTGCCGCGATCCTGAACTGAAACCGCACCCGTAACCAGTAAGATGATTTTTCTGCAACCGCCGGCCCAAACGGGCATATGATGTCGCCGGCAGACTCCTGCTGCACTAGACATTCGGTCCCACTTCGGAGGGTACCAATATGTTCGAACAAGAAATTGAATTGGAAAAAAAGGAAGGCTCCGGGTTCGGTCCGGTTCTGATTATCCTGCTGCTCGTTGGGTTGTTCGTCGGAGGTATCGGCTTTGTCATCTTCCAGAGCAAGCAAACGCCCAAGCCAGCGGAAGCTTCCGCGATCGTCGAAACCAAGTTGAAATCGGCCGGCCCCGTCGAGGTGACATTCGATACCGGCAACTTAAGCTACGCGATAGGCGAAAATCCCACCGATCCTCAATACAAACTGCTTGCGAATGCCGGAATCCTGAAAGTCGGAAAGATCAACAAGCAATACGCCGCGCAGGTTGAATTGACTCCTGCGGGCAAGCAACTTCTGGCCTCATTCCCCGACGTCAAGGGTGTGCCCGGCAAGAACCACACCGTCGCCTACACCTTGCCCTTGGCCTCTCGCAAACTGGTCGCCATCGGCCAGATGACCAGGTTGAACCAGGAGACGTTCCGGGTTCAGTACACATGGCAATGGGAGACCACGAAGGCTGGCGAAATGTTTGATATCGCGGGAAAACTGGTCCAGGCCCTTCCTACCTATGAGCGCGGTGTGTTAATCGATCAGCACGGAGCCAAGTACTACCATGCTGCGCCAACCCAGGACTCCATCGTATTGATGAAAGGCGACCACGGTTGGGAGCCTGCGCCCGCTTATTAGACCGGAATCGCGGAAGGTGTATCCGGCAAAGCAGCCGGGCGTTTTTCCCGGCGATGACAATGAGTCAACCGCACCGGCGTGATCGGCAAGGCAAAGCTTCGATAGTAACGGGAGGGCGTGCGCGGCCCTCCCGGTTTGAGATCCCCAACCTCCCTCCCAAACCTTCGCCCCGCTCCGGGTGGCCAGATGCGCTCTGGTGCCCCATGTTTGCCGCTTTTAGCAAACGTGGGGTAGTTGACTCTGCCGTTGCCTTTCTTTGCTTCTGTCTTTGTTCCTAATCCCTTCCATCCCCCGCTCAAGCGGCAGCCCCTGCTTGCCGATGAACCGACTATGGCAGGAGTCCCATTCTCCGCCTTGTCTCAGGAGCCACCATGAGAGCACGTCCCAGTCAACGCTTCCTTCGCCCCAGTGATCCCCACTGCAGAAAGGATAGCCTGTGACCAGCGCTCACATTCCCTCCGAGCCGCTCCCGTTCCCGTTCGTTCCGCTCCTATCTTTTGAAGAAGAAACAGCCGAAGAGGAGCAGGAGAAACTCGTTCTCAGCCACATGGAGGACGTCAGGCAAGTCGCTCGTTCCATTCAGCGCCGCCTTCCCGCCTCCGTGCAACTGGATGACCTGATCCAGGCCGGTTCCCTCGGCCTCATCGATGCGGCCAGGCGCTTCACCCCCTGCCGCAATTTGCCCTTCCGCCAGTATGCCCGCATCCGCATCACCGGGGCCATCTTTGATAGCCTCCGCGAGCTCGATTGGGCCACCCGCCATTTCCGCACCCGCCAGCAGAAGCTCGACAACGCAACCCGCGCCCTTGAGTCCATGCTCGGACGCAAGCCCGGCAGCGAAGAGGTTGCCGACTCCATGGGCATGGACCTGAACACCTTTTACGAGTTCGCCCACGCTGTGCAGAACCGTCAGGAGGTTGACTTTGAACCGCCCGAGGACAGCGAATCCCGCGGAGTCCGGGAGACTGTAGCCGACGACCCTGAGAGCCGCCCGGACGCCATCTGCCACCAGAACGAGTCTCGCACCCAGCTTCGCCGGATGGTTGCCCAGCTCCCCCACGACGAGGCCAATGTCCTGATTCTCTATTACTTCAAGGATTGGACCATGGCACGAATCGCCCGATCCATCGGCAAAACCGAGTCCCGCGTCTCCCAGATTCACAGCAAAGCCGTCGAGCATCTTCGCGACAGACTCGGCCTCCGCGCCCGCGAACTCATGACTCGCCTTCTCTAATGTTGTTGGCTAACGCGGGACTGGTTCTTGTATTTGCTCTTACCGCAAAACGGCGCGGTGGCCGCCATGGTCACCGCGCCGTCTGCCTCTGGCTATACCATTCGTGGATGACCGGATGGGCGATCCACCACGAGCTTTTGCCTGCGCTCTCCGGCAGCCACCAGCGAACGCCTCAGGTGCTCACGCGCCACCTTGATGTCGTGCTGCACCTGCTCCAACGTCCGCTCCGTAATCGTCGCGATCTCCGCCAGACGGAATCCTTCCAGCGTGAATAGCAGAAACGCCTCACGCTGGTTCGGTGTTGCGCCCCGCAGCGCGCGCTCCACCATCGCCATCAGCTCTTCCCGCGATGCATCATCCTCCGGCGTGCTGCCGCGCCGGTCCGCGATCAGGGCCTCGTTGGTCACCTTTTCATCGGACTGATAAAACTGCATCATCTCCTCATTGTCCACGTCGGGTACCGGAGGTGTCTCCGCATGCTCCAGCCGTACCGAGTGCGCCGCCGAGTCAAGCTGATTTCCCAGCCGGTCCATCGCCGAGCGCGATAGCCGGTAAAGCCATGGCTCCAGCGCAATCTTCTCCGGCCGCGGACGATGCTCATCCAGCGCATTTGCCACCGCTTCGTCGATAACCTCCTCGACGCTGATTTCCTCCAGCCGCCGCTGTCCGCTGTCGCGCCGGAAACGCAATTCACGTTCCACATACCGCCGCAGCCGCTCCAGATTCGCATTCACAAATCCGGTCACGTCACCGCTGGAAATCATCTCCGGTTTCACCGCCGCAACCGTGTTCTCGAATGCCACCTGGGGCTCAATCCGCTGCCGTCCCTCTCCGCGCACTCTGGGATAGCGGTACTCGTTCCGTAAATGTTCCTTGTGTTTGCGCAGTTGCTCGGTCAGGTCGTCAAATGCAATCCTGATCGCCGCATGCAGCGTCTCCGAACTCGCCTTGCAGGACATCTGTCCGGCAGGCAAGCGCAGATTCAGCGCTACCGTATAGCCCGACTTCGGCGCCGCCTCCATCAAACCGCGTAAAGAAACCATGTCCGGGTTGAATACATGCAACCGCGGCCCAAGTTTTTCAATTTGTGAGTGAAGATACTGTTCGTTGGCGGGCGATTTATCCAGCTTGTAAGTAAAATGGACGTTCATGTGCGAACCTCGTGAAGATCGATGCCTTCTACAGGTACGGTCCAGAACTGGTGGACTTTATCACTTTCTAACAAAGAGGCAAGCAAAAAGTTTGTGGTTGCTTACCTAAGGTAATAAGCTCTCACCGCGTGGGAAAGCTCCTGAAATATCTATGCCTTACTACGCCACTACCGTAACTGAAGTCTCCGTACGCATCACCGGACGGTACAGCGTATCGCGCTCCATCGGAACCCGGCCCGCGGCCTCGATCAGCCGGATCAAGTCCTGACGCGTCAATCCCTGCGGAGTGGTCGCCCCCGCATCGTGATAGATTTTTTCTTCCACTACCGTGCCGTCAATATCGTCGGCGCCGAATCGCAACGCAATCTGCGCAATCTTCGGAGTCAGCATCTGCCAATAGGCTTTGATGTGCGGAAAGTTGTCCAGCACCAGCCTGGCCACCGCCACCTGCTTCAGGTCCAGCATGCCGGTCGTCCACGGCAGATGCCGCAACACTGTATGATCCGGGTGAAATGAAAGTCCAATGAAGGTCTGGAATCCCCTGGTCTCATCCTGCAAGGCACGCAATTTCATCAGATGATCGACCCGGTCTTCGTCGCCTTCGATGTGCCCGTACAGCATTGTCGCGTTCGATCGAATCCCCAGCAGATGGGCCTCGCGTGCCACCTCCAGCCATTCGTTGCCATCGATCTTGTGGTCGCAGATGATTGCCCGCACCCGCTCGGAGAAAATTTCCGCCCCGCCGCCCGGCATCGAATCCAGCCCCGCCGCCTTCAGTTTCAGCAGCACATCGCGAACCGTCAGCTTGTTCAGCTTGGCAAAGAATGAGATCTCCACCATCGTGAAGCCCTTCAAATGTACCTGCGGAAACCGTTCTTTCAACCCGCGCAGCATATCCAGAAAATATTGCAGCGGAAGATCCGGGTGCAGGCCGCCGACGATGTGAAACTCCGTCACCGCCTCGCTGTAGCCCGATGCGGCCGACTCGAATACTTCCTCCAGCGCCATGGTGTATGCGCCTTCGCTTCCCTTCTTGCGCCCGAACGCGCACAGCCGGCAATTGGCCACGCAAACATTCGTATGGTTGATGTGGCGATTCACGTTGAAGTAGGCGACGTTGCCATGCATCCGCTCGCGCACATGGTTCGCCAGCCAGCCCAGGGCCAGCATGTCCGAGGTGCGATAGAGCGCCAGAGCGTCGCTTTCATCAAGACGTTCGCCGGCAATGACCTTGTCGTGAATCTTGTAGAGCCGCGCGTCTTCACTGAAAAAGCCGTGTCGCGCCGTCGCAATGGGAAACTGAACTTCCATTTCGTTATGATATCGCAACGCCGTAAGCGGGTGCCCCACGTTCGCCATCTTTTGGCTAACGTGGGGTTCTCTGACTCTGACTCTGACTCTGATTTTGCTTTGACTTTGTCTTTGCTCTTGCCGATGCTCTCACCTTGAAACTTTGAAACCTCTGAAACCTTGAAACCTGTGCCCTTACGCCGCCACCTTCTCCGCACCAGCCTGGTTCAATGCTTCCACCATCTTGGACGGCAACTCCAGCCGCATCGCCGCCACCAACTCTTGCAGTTGCTCCACCGTGGTCGCGCTGGCAATCGGAGCTGTAATACTGGGCCGTGCCATCAGCCAGGCCAAGGCAACCTGCGCCGGTTTGGCATTCAGCTCGCGTGCCACATTTGCCAGAGTGTCTAAAATGCGCATCCCGCGCTCATTGAAGTATTTCTTCAGCATACCCGCCCTGGGACGGCTCGCTGCCTCCTCCGCCGAGCGATATTTCCCGCTCAGGAAGCCGCTGGCCAGTGAGAAGTACGGAATCACTCCCAGGCCGTGTTCCACGCAAACGCCTTCCAGCGCGGATTCATATCCCGCACGGTCGTAAAGGTTGTACTCCGGCTGCAAGCTTTCGTAGCGCGGCAAATTGTATTCGCGGCTTACCTCCAACGCCGATAGCAGCCGCTCGGCCGTAAAGTTGGAAGCTCCAATCGCGCGCACCTTTCCCGCCTCGATCAGCTCCGCATAAGCTCCCAGCGTCTCCACCTGCGCCACGCCATCATCGTCGCGATGCGACTGGTACAGATCGATGTAGTCGGTTTGCAGCCGCCGCAGCGAATCCTCCACCGCCTGCCGGATGTAATGCCTCGACAGCCCTTTCTTGCCCGCACCCATCGGCGATCCCACCTTGGTCGCCAGAATCACCTTCCCGCGATTTCCCCGCGCTTTGAACCATCTTCCGATGATCGTCTCCGACTCTCCGCCGTGGTTTCCCGGAGCCCAGTGCGAATATGAGTCCGCCGTATCCACAAAGTTCAGTCCACTCTCCAGCAGTGCGTCCAAAAGTTCAAAGGAGCGCTGTTCATCGGCTGTCCAGCCAAATACGTTGCCGCCAAAGCAAAGTCCAGGAACTTGAATTCCGGAATCACCGAGTTTTCTCATCAGAGCTATCTCCATCACTTCTCTTTTTAAGATGACGCCCGCCACTCCCAGGTGCATTAGTTTCCAGCCGCCGATACAATAGCCTCGTGGCTGGTTTCGGAAGAATACTCCATAACATTCGCGTAACTCTCGATATGATCAAGTGGGAGCATTCGTTCCTTACCCTCCCCTTCGGCCTCACCGGCGCCGTCATCGCCGCCAATGGCGTCCCATCGCTCCGCACCCTCGCGTGGATATGTGTTGCCATGGTCGCCGCCCGCTCTGCCGCCATGGCCTTCAACCGCCTGGTGGATGCGGACATCGACGCGCTGAATCCCCGCACCGCCATCCGCGCCCTGCCCGCCGGGTTGCTCACCCGCCGCTTCGTCCTCGGCTTCACCATCGCTGCTTCGGCGCTGCTCTTCTTTGCCACCTGGATGCTGAATCCCCTGGCTTTCTATCTTTCGCCGCTGGCCCTCGTCATCGTCTGCGCCTACTCCTACACCAAGCGTTTCACTCGCTGGGCGCACCTGTTTCTCGGCTTCGCCATGGGCATCGCTCCGGCTGCCGCCTGGGTCGCAGTTCGCGGAACCCTTGATCCCCGGGTGCTGATTGTGACCGCTGCGGTGATGTTCTGGGGCGGCGGCTTCGACATTCTCTATAGCTGTCAGGATTACCGCTACGACATCGCCAGCGGACTCCACTCCGTCCCGCGTGCCTTCGGAATCGCCGGAGCGCTGCGCCTGGCCCGTGTCTTCCACCTCATCGCCTTCGCCTTCTTTGCCTGGATGCTTTTCAGCTTCGGCCTCGGCCGCCTGGCGATTGCCGGGGTCGCCGTCACCGGCCTCGCTCTGCTCTACGAGCACACCCTGGTCAAGGCCGATGACCTCAGCAAGCTGAATGCCGCCTTCTTTACCACCAACGGCTTCATCTCCATGCTGATCCTCATTGCCGTCACCGCTGACCGTCTCGTCGTCGTCCACCGCCCCTAGCGCACCCACGCGTATACTTCTCCTTATGAGCACCCCCGACAGCCACGAGGTCGAAATCAAGTTTCTGGTTCACGATGCCACGGCTCTCCTGCGCTCACTCCAAAGCGCGGGCTTCCGCCAGAAAACCCCTTCCACCTTTGAGGCCAACACTCTTTACGACTCGGCCGCGGGCGACCTCCGCCGCGCCGGAGAGGTTCTGCGCCTGCGCCGCTATGGCGATCAATGGCGGCTCACCCACAAAACCCGCGGCACCGCCGCCAAGCATAAGACTCGGGTCGAGCATGAAACCGAGGTCGCCAACGGTGAGGAGATGCACGCCATCCTTGCGGCCCTTGGCTTCAGCCCATCATTCCGCTATGAAAAGTATCGCGCCGAGTGGACCGACAGCACGGGCGAACTCGTCATCGACCGCACGCCCATCGGCGACCTTGCCGAAATCGAGGGCCCGCCCCAGTGGATTGACCGTATCGCAAAGCTCCTCGGCATCATCGAAACCGACTACATCACCGATTCCTACGTTGAGCTGTTCTTTCGCTGGAAGCAGCGCACCGGCAGCCCCGCCCTCAACATGACCTTCGACGAGTGCGGCACTCCGCGCCCATAGCGCTAAACCGGAATCGCGGAAGGTGTATCCGGTAAGGCAGCCGGGTGTTTTTCCCGGCGATGATAACGACGGACACACCAATTGTGAAAATGGCATAACGGCTTGTCGCAAAAAAACGGGCCCGTTTCCAGGCCCGCCGATTGCCAACCGCTTCTAGTGTCCTTTCGGTTCCCTGTCCTTCTCCTTGTTCTCTTTCTCCTTTGCCGGAGGAGGGTTCTTGTGTTGCGGCGCCGGTTCCACCGTGCGGGCAGGCGGCGGCGTGTAATGCGGTGGCTGCGCCGGGAGCGTTGGGCGGGTCACAGCCGGTGGGCTTGCCGGATGCGCAGGCACAACCGCCTTCTCGCCCGTATTCTGTCCGCCCGGGGTCGTAGTTGCCGGAGCGTGGCCGATATTCTCATTGGTCCAGACCGGAGTGCGCTGCGGGTTGACTTGGTTACCGTTCACCGGCGCGTTCCCGTTGGCCCCGGCTTGCGGCGGGCGCGCAACGTTACGTACCGGTGCATTGACTCCCTGCTGATTGCCCCCAGGCTGAATCTGCCGGGGAGAACTCCCGCCCACCTGATTTCCCGCGGGCTGCACTCCTCGATTTACCGGCGCAGGAGCTGACATCCTCAGATTACTCCGCACCTCCGGGCTCAGCGGTACGCCATTGGACTTCTCCAGCAACGGCCGCTGCTGCTCAAAGCTCACCGGACGTGGCGGCGGAGCTGTTTTGGAAACCACCTGCCGGGGCGCGACCAGCCGGGCCGGAGCCGTCGCCGGTACGTGCCCACCCAGAACCGCCTCTTTGGTCGGCACCACTGCCGCCGTGGTCATCACGCTGGCCCGTCCCACGGCCGACGCCGGAACCACCACCGCATTACCTCTTAATGGCTTTCCCGAGGCGAACGTGCTGCTCGAAACTCCCGTCACCGCACCATTCACCGTGGCATTCTCATAATGAATGTTGTTGATCGTCGTGTTTCTGATAGCTACGTTGGTGGTCGTGTAGTAATTGTTGATCACCGTCACGTTCACCACCCGCGAGCTGGAAATGTTCACATTGCGCGCATACACCGCGCTCACGTGGTAGGAGGGGATAAACGGATCATGCCAGCCTAGCGGCACCCAAGCCACTCCAGCGCCTCCGAACCCAAGTGATACGCCGATGCTCGGGCCGCCGACCCATGCAACCAGCGCCGGAGCATACACCGGACGAACCCCTACTGGTCCCGGAACCCATCCCCAGCGATTGCCCACAAATACCCAGCGGCCATAGTGGAACGGAGCGAATCCCCAGGGCGCGTCATCCACCCAGGTCCATCCCCACGGCTCAACCCAGGCCCAGTGTCCGTCGCGGTACGGAGCCCAGCCCGGGTACACGTTCGGGTACCAGACCGTGCCATAGACAGGCGAGGGCTGCCAGGTACCGTTCGCGTCCAGATCCTCGTAGCCGACCGTCCCCGCAGCGACATAGCCCGCCGAAATCGACGTCGTCTCCTGACGCTCGCGCGCCGCACACCAACCGTCAAAGCCATCCCGGTCGGGTACCCACGAGCTGGTATAGGAAAGCGATTGTCCCGAGCTGAAGCTGAAGCGTTGGCCACTGCGTACCTCTACCACCGCGTTGTTCTCTCCGCTCGCTTCCCCATCGCCACGGCGTACCGTAATCCAGCTTTGATCTTCATCCGGCAGCACGTCAAAGCGGTACTCGCCCGGACTGCTCACGCTGTAGGCAAAATTCGGAGTGTCCACTTCGACAATCTCTCCCTCATGCAAATAGCGCACCGACAGGTTCAGAACGCCCTGGTCCAACTCAATCTGCGTCGTGTTGTCATCCAGGTTTGTAATTGCCAGGCTGGTCTCGCTCCCCATGCGCAGCGCCGCCGAAGCCATCGACAATTCCGCCCGCGAGTCGCGATCGGTCCAGATCCGGTCGGCCGTGGTCAACGGACGATTCAGGTTCGCGTCCACCCAATCATTCACTCCGCCTGGCTGCAAGGAAACCTGGCCCTCCATGAACTGCAGGCGCGCAACCCGGCTTGGAGGATCGGCCTGATCCTGGGCAACTGCCAATCCGCTGATAGCCAGCATGGTAAGTACAACTAAAATCTTGAAGCGCAGCGATGCTTTCATGGTGTTCTGTTCTCCTCACAACTGGGACGCAAGCGGTGACTTCCGTGAGCATTTCACACCCGCTCCGGCTGTGTAAACCCCTGCCCCAACCAATGGTTTCTACTCTGCCGCTCAAAAAGAAAAACCGCCCGATTGGGCGGCGCGATCCGTTGCTTGTGTCTTAAGGTCTCTTTTGTTGTTCGTGTTTAAGGTGTCATTCCGAACAACGTGAGGAATCCCCCTTCGGCTCAAATCTCCAGTGTGGCCGTAGGCACTTCAACCAGACAGCCCCAGACACTTCCTTCTTTTTGAACCGCGTGGCCCACCTCGCCTGTCTTTGGCGAATGAGAGAAGAGGCTCTACTCATTCGCCCCGTGGCACTTCTTGTATTTCTTCCCGCTGCCGCATGGGCAAGGATCGTTGCGTCCAACCTTGTCGCCACGAACCACCTGCTGCACCGCTGTCGCCGGTCCCGATCCCGCCCGGCGTGCCTGCTCCAGTTCGCGTGCTTTGCGCCGCTGGAACTGCTTCTCCACGTCGTCCAGCGAGGTCTGCATCCGCCTTGGCGCGCGGCTCTCGGCGCTTGCCGGAACCGTCTGCAGCGCGGGTTCCACCGCCGCCGGTGCGCCCAGCATTGCGGCCGCTCCAACCGTGGCATACGGAATCTCGTCGCCGTTCTCGTCCACCACCCGCATCATGTACAGATAGCGCACCGTCTCTTCTTCGAAGTGCTCCATCATTTCTTCAAACAGCGTGAACGACTCGCGCTTGTATTCAATCAGCGGATCGTGCTGGCCGTAGCCGCGCAGTCCGATGCCTTCTTTCAAGTGGTCCATCTGCAGCAGATGGTCTTTCCACAACTGGTCCAGCACGCTCAGCATGATCACCCGCTCGTGCTGCCGCATCGCATCGGTGCCGATCAGCTTTTCCTTGGCATCGTAGCGCGCAATCAGCCGCGCGAAGATCGCATCCCCCAGCTCATGATGGTTCAGCGATTTCGGGTCCACGCCCTCGGCCAGAAAATTCACCCCGAAGCGGCCATGAACTTCGTTCTTCAGCCCGGCGATGTCCCAGTTCTCCGGATGCACTTGCTCGCCGGCGAACTTTTCCAGAATCCCGCCCAGCAGGTCGCGCACGTAGTCCTGCTGAATCAATTGCTTCTGTTCAGTACCTTCCAGCAGTTGCCGGCGCAGCCCGTACACCGCCTCGCGCTGCTTGTTCATCACGTCGTCGTACTCAAGCAGATGCTTGCGGGCTTCAAAGTTCTGGCCTTCCACCGCCTTCTGTGCCGCTTCAATGCGCCGCGTAATCAACCCCGATTCAATCGGAATTCCCTCTTCCATGCCAAGCTGCCGCAGCAGGTTGGAAACCCACTCCTTGGCGAAGATGCGCATCAAATCGTCTTCCAGAGAGAGATAGAAGCGCGACGCACCCGGATCGCCCTGGCGTCCGGCGCGGCCACGCAACTGGTTGTCGATGCGCCGCGACTCGTGCCGCTCCGTGCCCAGGATGAACAATCCGCCCGCGTCTACCACCTGCGCGTGCTCCACGTCCGTCTCTGCCTTGTACTTCGTCAGCAGCTCCGTCCATGTCCCCGCCGGAATGCTGAACTCCTGCCCCTGGTAGTACCAGTACGCCGTGGTCGGATCGTCGGGCCGTGCTTCCACCCCGCCTGCCACCGCCTTCACGGCTGTCGCCAGTCCGCGCTTCAGCGCCTCCTGCTTGGCCATGAACTCCGGGTTTCCGCCCAGCAGAATATCCGTGCCGCGGCCTGCCATGTTGGTGGCGATGGTGACCATCCCGTAGCGTCCGGCCTGGGCTACAATCTCGGCTTCGCGTTCGTGATACTTCGCGTTCAGCACCACATGCTTGATGCCTTTTTTCTTCAGCAGCTCGCTCAACCGCTCCGACTTTTCAATCGAAGTCGTACCCACCAGCGCTGGCTGCTTTGATTCGTGAATATGCGCGATCTCATCGGCCACGGCGAAGTATTTTTCCTTCTCCGTGCGATACACAACGTCCTTGTGCTCCTTGCGCGACATCGGCTGGTTGGTCGGAATCACCACCACTTCCAGCTTGTAGATCTTCTCGAACTCGGCGGCTTCCGTCTCCGCCGTACCGGTCATGCCCGCAAGCTTGTGATACATGCGGAAGTAGTTCTGGAAGGTAATCGTCGCCAGCGTCTGATTCTCGCGCTCGATCTTCACCCCTTCCTTAGCTTCCACCGCCTGATGCAACCCGTCCGACCAGCGGCGTCCCGGCATCAGACGTCCCGTGAACTCGTCCACGATCAGCACTTCGCCGTCCTTCACCACGTAATCCACATCGCGCTTGTACATGTGGTGCGCCTTCACCGCAACTTCCACGTGATGCTTCAGATCCCAGTTTTCCGGGTCCGCGATGTTGGAGATCCCGAGCAGCTTTTCAACCTTCTCCCAGCCTGCCTCGGTCACCATCGTGTTCTTGTGTTTTTCGTCGATCACGAAGTCACCGGTATAGATCTTTTCGTTCGGCTCGGCTCCCGGCAGCTCTTCGCCCTTCTCCAGCCTCGGGATAATGACGTTGATGCGCGCGTACTTGTCGGTCGATTCCTCGCTGGCGCCGCTGATGATCAGTGGCGTACGGGCTTCGTCGACCAGGATCGAATCCACCTCGTCCACAATGCTGAAGTAGTGTCCGCGCTGCACGCAGTCCTTCATATCGAACTTCATGTTGTCGCGCAGATAATCGAAGCCGAACTCGTTGTTGGTTCCGTACGTAATGTCGCAGGCATAGGCAGCTTTGCGCTGCTCGTCATCCAGGTCGTGGACGATCACCCCAACCGTCAGTCCCAGGAAGACGTATACCTTTCCCATCCACTCCGAGTCGCGCTTGGCCAGATAGTCATTCACCGTAACCACGTGCACGCCGCGCCCGGCCAGCGAATTCAAGTACACCGGCAGCGTCGCTACCAACGTCTTGCCCTCGCCGGTTTTCATCTCAGCGATGCGTCCGGAGTGCAGCACCATGCCGCCGATCAACTGCACATCAAAGTGCCGCATGTTGACGGCCCGCCGTCCGGCCTCCCGCACTACGGCGAATGCCTCCTCCAGAACCAAATCCAGAGCCTCTTCAATCGCGCTGTGCTGCTCTTTTTCCCACAGCTTGCGGCGCTCCGCATCCATCTCTTCTTCGGTCGGCTCCTGCAGCTGTGCCAGCCGGTCCTGCACCCGGCGCCTGAACTCATCGGTCTTGGCGCGCAGCTCTGCGTCGGTCAGCTTGCGTATCTCGGGCTCCAGCGCGTTAATGCGCTCTACGCGCGGTCTCAGCTTCTTCAGTTCGCGCTCGTTGTGGGTCCCAAAAACCTTGGCCATCAAAGAATTAATCAATGCATTGTCCTTCAGATACTTACCGGCGAAGAAGCTCGGTTGAAAATCGCGGTTCTTGCGGGGCCGCCCGGGCACACACCGCACCTGTCAAAAGCCTACCATATCGGCTGCAACCAGGCGTGAATTTGCCTGGCCGCTGTTCCAGCCTAGCGGTTGGCCGGATGCCCGCTTCGCCCGCGCTGCCGGGTGCCCCACCTTCGCGTCACGCCTTTCGACGCTAAGGTGGGAAGCGATCCGCTTCTCCACCGCAACTCCCGCCTCTGATTTTGATTTTGCCCTTCCAGCTATTCGCCCTGCAAACAAAGTAGAATTTCATCATCTCTAAACCGTGGAAGTTCCGGAGGTCTCGAAGTGCGACGGACAATTTTGGTGACAGGCGGAGCTGGTTTCATCGGCTCCAACTTCGTACTGCAGCGCATCGCCGCCGGCGACCGCGTGATCAACCTCGACAAGCTCACCTACGCCGGCAACCTTGGCAACCTTGCTTCCGTCGATGCTCACCCCGCTCACGTCTTTGTGCACGGCGGTATCGAAGACTCCGCTCTCCTCGAGTCCCTGCTCCAGACCCATCAGCCCGATGCCCTGGTAAACTTCGCTGCTGAAAGCCACGTCGACCGCTCCATCGTCAGCCCCGAAGAGTTCATCTCCACCAACGTCGTCGGAACCTTTCGCCTGCTCCACGCCGCTCTCGCCTACTACCGCGCGCTTGCCCCTGAGGCCCAGGCCTGCTTCCGTTTTCTCCATGTCTCCACCGACGAAGTCTACGGATCGCTCGGCAGCTCCGCCCCGGCCTTCACCGAGACTCATGCCTACGAGCCCAACAGTCCCTACTCCGCCTCCAAGGCCGCCAGCGATCATCTCGTACGCGCCTACCAGCACACCTACGGACTGCCGACTCTCACCACCAATTGCTCCAACAATTACGGACCATTTCAATTTCCTGAAAAGCTTATCCCGCTCGTCATCCTCAACGCCCTCAACGGCAAGCCGCTCCCGGTTTACGGAGACGGACTCAACGTCCGCGACTGGCTCTACGTCGGAGATCACTGCGAGGCCATCGCTCTGGTGCTGGAAAAAGGCATCATCGGAGCCACCTACAACGTCGGCGGCGACAGCGAAAAGGCCAACATCGACGTCGTCAACACCATCTGCTCCATCATGGATGAGGTCCACCCCGCAGGCGCTCCGCACCGCCGTCTCATCACCTTCGTCCACGATCGTCCCGGCCACGACCGCCGCTACGCCGTTGATGCCTCCCGACTCAAGCGCGAGTTAGGCTGGCAGCAGCGCGAATCCTTCTCCACCGGAATCCGCCGCACCGTCGAGTGGTACCTTTCCAACTCTGCCTGGATTCAGCAAGTCACCAGCGGAGACTACCGCAACTGGATCGCGGCCAACTACGAATCCCGCGGTGCCAGGTGATTACAGTGCGAAATGAAAGCTCGCGACAAAATGACGAAGGGGACAAAATGAAGGACGGTGCAAAGTGAAGGGCATCATTCTCGCCGGAGGCTCCGGCACGCGACTCTATCCGGCAACCCTTGCCATCAGCAAGCAACTTATCCCCATCTACGATAAGCCGATGATCTATTACCCGCTCAGCACCCTCATGCTGGCCGGAGTCCGTGACATCCTGCTCATCTCAACTCCCACCGACCTGCCGCGCTTCCACGACCTGCTTGGCTCCGGCGAACAGTGGGGGATCAACATCTCCTATGCCGTGCAACCCCGCCCTGAAGGCCTCGCCCAAGCCTTCCTGATCGGCGAGAATTTCATCGCCGGGCGGCCCTGCGCCCTGGTCCTTGGCGACAACATCTTCTACGGCCAGGATATGTCCAAGCTCCTCCAGCGTGCCGCCTCGCTGGAAGACTGCGCCACGATCTTCGCCTACGCCGTGCAGGACCCAACCTCCTACGGCGTCGTCGAGTTCGATTCCGAAGGCCGCGCGGTGAGCCTGGAAGAAAAACCCGCCCGCCCCCGTTCGCGCTTTGCCATCACCGGCCTCTACTTCTACGACTCCCAGGTCGTTGCCCTGGCAAAATCGCTCAAGCCATCCGCCCGTGGCGAACTCGAAATCACCGATCTCAACCGCCTCTACCTCGACCGCAACCAGCTCAATGTCGTCACCTTTGGCCGCGGCACCGCCTGGCTTGACACCGGAACCCACGACTCCATGCTCGAAGCCTCCAGCTTCATCGCCACCCTCGAAAAACGCCAGGGCCTCAAAATCGCCTGTCCAGAAGAGATCGCCTTCCGCATGGGTTTCATCACCGCCCCCCAACTGGAAACCCTCGCTCAGCCCCTGCTCAAAAGCGGTTACGGCAAATATCTCCTGCAACTGATCGAGGAGTGAGATGGACGAGTGTGCCTAGGTTGCCTGCCAGGCATTCTCGATCACTGCATCAATATCAATATCCGGGGGAAGCTGACGTCGCCGTTGCTGAAACGAACAGAAATCCCTCACAGTTGACCATTTCGCCAATGGTTTCCCCTCAACCATACCCAAAGTAGTAACATTCGCTCCCCAGCGGTTATCCAACTCGCCAATCCTTGCGGCATTCCTGGTGCGTCACTTCACCTTACCGGCTCCCGTCTTGCAAAATGAAAAGGGCTCAGCGATATTGCTAAGCCCTTCAAAACTCCAACGGTTCATGGCGGCAGAGAATCGCGCCGCATGCTGCCCCTTCTGAGTTCGGACTACCGTTTCAGAGTACGTACATAAGCAATCACAGCGTCCACGTCCTGCGGCGGGAGACGATGCCGGAACCCTGCCTCGTCGATTTCGACCGGAGGCATCACGCTGCTTCCCTGGGTGATGAGTTCTCTAAACTCCGCGTCCGACTTGCTTTGCACTTCTGCCGAGTTGAGCCTAGGAATTGTGGTCTTGAAAAATTTGTCCGCTCTCTCATCGCCCTTGCCGTCCGGACCATGACATCGGCCGCACGTCAGATTGTAAGCCGCCTTTCCAGAGACGGTGCCTGTCTGACTCAGCGCGGAAGCTATCAGGACTTCGCGCTGATGGTTTGCCGGAGTCCGGTGCAAGAGTAATCCATCCCCACCGGGTAGCCATAATTCGGAGAGAATGCGGCCGCTCTCGGTTTTATCAAATACAACAGAGCCATCCCGAAGAAATTCAGCCGGGCCACTGAGCCGAGTGATGATGCTCGTGCGAATCGTCCCGCTGGTGTCCGACTTCACCGCAAGCCCAAAGTTGTCCACTGAGAAGGTGTACTTCCCCGCTGGCAACACCTTCGAACCGACCATAAACTCATGCGGGATTTCGAACCGCACGGCTTGGCCTTCCTGCGCCACCGCCAAGCCAACCGCGAAGAACACGACGAGAAGGAAAGCCATGAGACTTCTCGCCATCGCACCCCGATTTTTCATCTGCTGCATACTTGATGACCTCCTGTTGTTTGTGCTGATTGGGTTACAGTTTGAATTCGCCGGTGCCCCGTTCGAATTCAGTGATGGTTGGAATCATCAGACCGTTCGCTATAGAGCGGCTGTGCAGCCACAACGCGAAGTGATGAAGCCGGAGACGGTGAGCCACGATAAACCGGCGAACCGCTTATATGAATCAACCGTGAGAGAGGTGGACGATCATGACCAGATAACAGCACGATTTCTCCAAATGCTTGCAATGCAACTGATGGAGAGCGGAGAAGGTCTTACGATAAGCTGCGACATGCAAGAGAGGTTTCCGCAATTGTCTTTCCAGCATCTGAAAGCAGACGAAAACCAGCTCTAATCCTGTGAGTAGATTCCACCCAGGCCGGATTAGTTGTAATTAATTTCCATGGCATTAGGACCATGCCTTCGGACGGGTAAATGAAGTGATCACGAAATTATAAACTGCTTGCCGAAGAGACTCTAACATTCATCAAGATGGATATTGAGGGATTCGAATTGGAAGCACTCGCTGGGGCTAGCAACTGTATTCGACGCTCCCGTCCAAAACTTGCCATTTGTGTCTACCATCGGCCAGATCACCTATGGCGGGTTCCACTGGCAATCAAAGAGCTGTTGCCCGGCTCGCGTATGACGATGCGGAGCTACTTCCAGGACGGCTTCGATACCGTCTGTTACTGTATGCCTGAGTAAGATTGTCGGCTGCTGAGCGACTCTTTTTTCAATCAGTTAGAAAGGTCTGTAAGCGGAAATATGCAAATGGTGCGCCCGGCGAGATTCGAACTCACGACCTAACGCTTCGGAGGCGTTCGCTCTATCCAGCTGAGCTACGGGCGCGCAATTGCCATTATACCTGAGCAGATGCCGCAAGCATTCTTAGTTTTTGATGGGTTTGATGAGTCGGCCAGAGTGCTGGCTAGCGCAACAGCAGATAGAGAGCAAGCCAGAACGGCACCGACATGGCGACGGCAATCACAAGTCCACGAAGGGCACCGCCGCGATGCTTGTCCGGAGTCAGTTCCGAGGCAAACGGCTCCCTATCAGTCTGGAGTACGGGGTCCGCTGGCGGTGAGTGGCGCAGAGGATTCGCGAACAAATGCGCACGAATTGCCATCCCTGCCTTTCCTCCGGTGGCGCAAACGTATGCCTATATACAGATGAGACATAGCGGCACTTGGTTGCTTCGTCTCTCGATTCGATCATTCGCCGACTGGCGCGGCACGCGAACCAAGGATGTCAACTCCACCGTGCCCGGAACCAGTCATACTCTAGCCGTGACCTCCACTGCAACAGATCGCGCCCTGGCCAACTTTGCCGTCTACCTTCGGGTGGAAAAAGGTCTGGCCCCGCTCACCGTGAGCTCCTACGGGGGCGATCTGAAGCTCTGGGCGGAGTTCCTCTCGAGTCGCGATAAGACAGTGCTCACCGCGCAGCGGGAGGATTTGAAAGAGCTGTTGCAACACCTGCTCGGCCATGGCATGGATTCGCGTTCCATCGCCCGCAAACTTTCCGCCTTGCGCCAGTTTTACCGTTACCTCTTGCTGGATAAACTCATTGACCACGATCCAACGCTGGACGTCGATAGCCCGAAACAGTGGAAGGTGCTTCCGAAGGCGCTCTCTGAACAGGAAACCTCCGCCCTGGTCGAAAGTCCAAGCCAGCGTGATTCCGATTCCAGTCACTCGCGGCTCTCACAGGCGCTCGCCCTGCGCGATCACGCCATGCTCGAAGTCCTCTACGCTGCCGCCGTGCGGGTCAGCGAACTGGTGAGTGTGCGGGTTGAAGACACCAAGCTCGAACTCGGTTATATGCTGGTGCGCGGCAAGGGCGATAAGGAGCGTATCGTCCCTCTCGGCGCTCCGGCGCAAAGCGCGCTCCGCTCCTACCTGCACGAGGCTCGACCCGTACTCAGCGGCCGCAAAACTGCCCCCGAGCTTTTCCTCGCGCGAGGTGGACACAAACTCACTCGCCAGCGCATCTTCATGATCGTGGAAAACGCTTCGAAAGCTGCCGGCCGCCATGCGTCACCGCATATGCTGCGCCACTCGGCCGCCAGTCACATGGTCTCTCATGGAGCCGACCTGCGCACCGTGCAAACCGTGCTCGGTCACGCCGACATCTCAACCACACAGGTCTATACTCACGTAGCCTTGGATCGCCTGCAGAAAGTGTATGCGGCTCATCATCCCCGAGCCCACGTACGCACCACCAGGGAAGAAGATAAATGAGCGCAGAAATCGCATCTTCCGATTTCACGCCTTCCGATTTTGCGCAAACTCCGGCGGGGGTTGCGCTCGCTGGCTTCCTGCGCACGTTAAGCCAGCGCAACGCATCGGCGCACACCATCAAGGCATATCGCACCGATCTCGCGGAATTCGTAATTTTCCTTGGTCCTGAAGAACTCAAAACCATTGATCACCTTTTGATCCGAGCCTATCTCGGTCAGCTCTACGAGCGTGGGTTGAGCAAGGCTTCGGTGGCGCGCGCACTCTCGTCTTTGCGCTCTTTCTTCAAGTGGATGGGGCGGGAGCGCATGATTGAGTCGAATCCAGCTCTGCTGGTTGCGGCTCCGAAACTGCCGAAGCGGCTGCCCCGCGTACCCACCATGGAAGAGATGAACTCCGTGCTCGATGCGAAGATGCCGGAAGAAGCGGCCTTTGCCGAGCGCGACCGCCTGATCCTCGAACTGCTGTACGGTTGCGGCATCCGCAACAGCGAACTGACCGGCATCAATCTCGATGACATACACCAGCGCCAAGGTTTGATTTTGGTGCGCGGCAAAGGCAAGAAGCAGCGCCTCGTTCCCTTCGGCGACTCCGCACAGATCGCGCTGCGCGACTACCTGCCGCATCGCGTTCAGACGCTGGAGCGGCACCAGCGCACCGGCGAATCCGCGTTGCTGATCAACCTGCGCGGCAGCCGCCTGACCACTCGCAGCGTCGGACGCATCGTTAAGTCCATCGCTGTCGCTGGCGGCCTGCCTCGTGAGGTGCATCCCCACACCTTGCGCCACGCCTTCGGAACTCACATGCTGGAGGAGGGTGCGGATCTGCGCGCGATTCAGGAACTGCTTGGCCACGAGCGTCTCTCCACCACGCAGCGCTACACCCAGCTCACCACGAAGCAGGTTCTGGATGTTTACGACCGGACGCATCCGCGGGCGAAGTAAAGCCGATGACCGGAATCTAGTGCTCGATGGGAAATTGTTCGCGAGCCAGTGGGCGCACCAGCAGCACCGGGCAGGGCGCATGATCCAGCACAAAGCGCGCCACGTGCCCTATTTCTCGGGTTGCAATACACGGCACCTATGACACCCCGCGGGAATTGTGATCCCCGGACGGTGACTCCACCGTCCGGAGGAAGCAGCGTCAGACGTGCGTTAGTTCGGGAGGGTTCTTCGTCTTAGGCCTGGAATCATTGTCCAAATCGTTCCACATTTCAACAACCCGGCTGCGAAGTTCCTCAGTGAGGCGCTCGTATGCCTGCTCCGGCGCTTCATTCAGGTCCGGATAAATCGGTTTGCCGACGCGAATGCGCAACGGATGAAATCCCTGGAATCCTTTCCCACGCGGCCAACAGGTGTGGAATCCGTACTCTGCCACGGGAACGATGGGAACGTTGAGATGCATCGAAAGTATGGCCGCGCCCTTCTTGAATTTTTTCGGCGGTCCGTCAATGGAGCGCTCACCCTCGGGATACATGACAAGGACTTTTCCGGCGCGAAGTCCATAGGCTCCGGCGCGCATGGCCGGCACCAGATTCGAATCCGGATCGACTGGGATGAGATGCAGAAATTGTGCGAATCTCCGCATCACACCTGCGCCAAAAATTTCGCTGGTCCCTACGTAAAAGACGTTATGAAAAGCCTTCCACGGAAGCGCGGCGGTCAGAATCGGTGCATCCAGATAGCTGGAGTGGTTGGGGCACACGATGGATGGTCCGTCGGGCAGGTTTTCCATGCCTTCCACACGCAACTTGAAGAAGACGTGCGAAGCCCACTTCACGCATTTTCCAAAAAGCCACCAGGCGAAGCCCACAACCGGACGCTCGTGGGTGATTGCGAGCACTTCCGGATCGGAGGTTTCGACATCGAACACCGTGTGCCAGCCCGAAGCCAGGCGCGCGGACTTCCCCATGCTCTGGCGAACGATATTCACCAATTCCCGGACGGTGTAGACCTCGCTTGCCGCCGAGTCCTCGACCTCTGCTCCGAGGCGATGGGCCATGTCCGTGAGCAATTCGACGCGCTCCATGGAATCGAGTCCGAGGTCGAGTTCAAGGTTATCGTCAGGATGAATTTCTTTTTGATGACCGGCGGCTTCCGCAATTACGGACATGGCGCTCTGCACGTCTGGAGATGAGAGCCAGATGCGGTCTTCATCGGAAAACGTGCGCTGTTTTGGCGTGATCTCTTCGGCCTTGCCGCTGGCGTACAAGGCAAGCAGCTTCTTCTCGATCTCGTTACGACGCAGCTTGCGTGTGGTGGTGCGCGGAAGATCGTCCTGCCAGATGTCGTAGGAGAGGATTCGCTTGGTGGCCGGCAGAGTTGCGGAGATTCCCTCCACGTCGTAGCGAATAACCTCGCGGATGTTAACGATCTTGTGCTCGCGGAGCACTTCAAAGTTCGGCACGATCACGCCGTGGAGGCGCTCGCTGAGGGGTTCGCCGGGCTTGCGGCTCTCCAGGCCAAGCACGCACAGCTCCTTGATCCATGGCGAGCGCAGGTAATAGCTTTCAATCTCCTCCGGATAGATATTTTTGCCGGAGCTGAGAACGATCACATCCTTGGCGCGTCCGGTGATGAAGTAATTGCCCTTGGCATCCATATAGGCAAGATCACCCGTATAAAGCCAGCCGTCTTTGAGAACTTCCGCGGTGGCCTCCGGGCGGTTGTAGTAGCCCTTCATGACGGTGGGACCGGCAAAGGCAATTTCACCCACGAGGTGGCCGTTCTCGTCCATCTTGGTGTTCACCAGCTTGGCCTTCAAACCCGGAAGCGGAGGGCCGATGGAACCGATCACGTTGGCTTCCGGAGGCGTGCAGAAGCAGCCGCTGGTGGTTTCCGTTAGTCCGTAGGCCTGGAGCAACTCAAAGCCAAGAGCTTGAATATCGCGGCCGATCTGGGCATCAAAGCGCGAGCCGCCGGTGACAAAGTAGCGAATGTTCGGCCCGAGCTGAAGGTGCACTTTCTTAAAGAACACCTTGCCGAGATTGAAGCCTAGCTTCTGCGATGCCGTGCTGAGACTCCGCATGAGAGCAAAGATGTTTTCCGCCAGACGGCCCTTTTTGGAAACTTCTCCAAAGATGCGCTCATGGATGAGATAGAAGAACTGCGGAACGCAGCAGAAGACGGTAATGTGGCGCTCACGCAGGCCAACCATTAACTCCTGCGTGTTAAGCGAATCGAGAAAGACAACCTTGCCGCCATTGCCCAAAGGCAGAAAGAGGTTAGCCATCTGCGCCAGCACGTGGAAGAGCGGCAGTACGCCGAGGAAACCGTCTCCCGGACCAACGTGGACGAATTTGCGGATGCACTCCAACTCGGCGGTGAGATTACCGTCGGTGAGCATCACGCCCTTCGGGTCGCTGGTGGTTCCGGAGGTGTAGATGATGGCCGAAACATCATCCGGTTTCACCGTAACTGGAACAAACCCCGGCTGCGACGCCAGCACCATATCCTGCACGTAAGGCAGACCCTCGTGGGGCGCGTCCAGCATGGCAAGTTGCACCGGCCGTCCCGCGACGGCCTCCCTGGCCACGGCAAGGCTGCGCTCGTCGACGAAGAGCAGGGTTGCGCCGCAGTCATCGAGCAGTTTTCCGACTTGGTGGGGTGTAAACGCCGTGTCCAAGGGGACTGCGGTATTGCCGCTGGCAATGACACCGAGATAGGTTGCAACCCAGAGCGGACTGTTGAAGGCGAGGATGGCACAGCGTGTGCCTCCCGCGACGCCTGCGCCGATGCCGGAGCGGACCAGCCACTGGCCTACACCGTCGGCGACGCGGCGAAGCTGCCGATAGGTAAAACTTTCGACGGTGTGGCCATCTGCGGCGGTGGTGATGCTGGACAGCGGCGATGGTGGGGTGGACGTCCCGGGCTGCCGCTGAATCTCCACTGCGGGTGCCGTCGGCCAGCGCTCCACGGACTCCAAGAAGCAACTGTAGAACATAAGGATTCTCCGCTACAGGATACAGGGCAAAAGACGCCTCCGACAGAGTTTACTGCACAAGCGGTTTACTGCACGAATGGCAGAGACCGCAGGCCTCAGGCGAGCTGGGGCGTGCGTCCCTAACCGGGTTACATGGCCGTGCGCTCCGGGTCTGTGAGGAACGGCAAAAGCCGGTCGCCCGCGGGGTTTCCGCAACTATCGATTTCGGAGCTCATGTCGGCAGAACGCGTATCCCAGAAAAAAAGGAGATGCCAATGCAAATCGCACGGGAGTTATTCCAGGCAACATCACTAACATTGGAGCCGAGTACGGCCTAATCTTCAGGGGTCGATCAAGATAAGTGGCACCTACATCCAAATACCAACCAAAACTTGTCTACCCAGTGCGCTTTTTGTGAAACATCTACTCACCGAAGATTAGAATGCATTATGTTGGTTCAACAATCCCTCACAGGAGATCCTGTTCATGAAGCGTTTCACGATTGTTTTGGCTGCTCTGGCAATGACGATGTCTACAGCTGCGTTCGCAGAAGATGGCGCGGCCCTGTACAAGGCAAAGTGCGCGATGTGCCACGGCGCAGCGGGCGAAGGCAAGATGGGTCCGGCCATCAAGGGCAAGACCGACATCGTTGACGTGCTCACCAAGGGCGGTTTGGCGAAGGCTCCGCACACGAAGCCAGTTGCCGGCGTAACCGAAGACCAGGCGAAGGCGATCGCCATGTTCCTGAAGTAGTTTTCAGTTCGCAGCAGGACCGGCCGATGCCTTCGGGCATCGGCTTTTCATTTCGGCAGCCGGTGCGACTAAAGTCTGGAGGTAGGAGAACTTTCCGCAAGTTCACGAAGACTGTCAAAGATTGCCAGCTCGCCGCTTGGATGTTTCAATGTTTCCGCCAGTGAAAAAGTCACCGAAAAATGCGGCGGACGTGGGCGGAACGACACCGCCATGAACTCTAACTCGCGAACCGAGGCCACGGCGTTCATGCGGCTGGAAATCTCCGGCTCCCATTCCGGCCGAGTGGAGATAAACAGAGACGCGAAACTGCGAGTCGGCCAATCACCGGTATTTCGCATCCATCGCCGCGTCAGTCCGGTCCAGCGAGTGCGGCCGATTTCGACACTGTGGCGTGGTGGACAAGTGAGATTGGCTTCAAAGGTGAGCGTTTCCTGCCGGCCGCGCCAGAGCCACACAGCCCACTTGAAAGGCATCTGTCGAGGTGCAAGGCAGACCACCAGGGAGGGCTGCCGGAAACCGCAACCGGATAACCGGAGTCGCGCGCAAAATTGCGATGGACTGATCCATTCGATTGCGCCGATCTGGCCATGCATGGCGATGGCTCCCTCCAGCCAGCGCACGACGCGCAACGCGCACCGCCGATTGAAGCGCGAAAACCACCAGTGCCACCCAGCGACAATCAGGATGGCCAGACTGATGCTGATGAGGGTGCACTCTAGCATGACAACCGTATGGGATGCCTGAAACCGAGTGGAGAGATGCAATAAGCCGGAACTCAGATCTGGATTGCGTCCAGAATTGGAACTGCCGTGATCAGACCATCGCGGAATTAGATAGCGGGCAACATTTGCTCAGATGGCCTCCGAAGGCATTCTATAATTCCATTTTGTCGAGGTTTGTTGCCATGCCTTGCTCCCGGTTGCTTAGGATAGTCCCGCTTTTGCTCTTGTTTTTACTTTCGCCTGGGTGGGCACAGCGCGTCCCAGTCCAGGCCCCGAGTAATCCCGCTGCCGTTCCGGACTTGGACCCGGAGATGCAACGGGCGATTCAGAAAGAGCGTCTGAAAAAGCGGTGTGAGGAGATGAAGCGCGACTCGCAAAGGCTGCTGGAGCTGGCGACCGAACTAAAGCAATACGTGGACAAATCCGGGGAAAACGTTCTCTCTTTGGAAGTTGTGCGGAAGGCCGAAGAGATGGAGAAGCTGGCGCGGCAGGTGAAAAACAATATGCGAGCGGAATAGGAGCGATGCGCATCGGTCACCAATTTGGCCCAGCTACGTGCGCTAGGTCATTGAATCTGAAGCAGCCCGCATGGTATATATTTGGCCTCCCTGGAAAATAGCTGGTTTTAATAGCTTGCCGGGAAATGGAGCGCCTCGCAAGCGGCTCCTTGTGACACCCAACGCGGCCAAGCCTCAACATTCCTTGAAGTGGAAGCGCGTTTCGGGTTCAGCTGCTGCCCGAAAACGTTACGTGTGTGGCTCAGCCGCACCGGATTTTTTTGTGCACAGCTATTTAACATGGGTAGCAACAACCCGTAACGAGTTTGACTCGGAGGAATCGTATGAATGTGTGGCTCTTGCAGAGCCTCAAAACCCTGGGCCGGATGGGCAAGGTGTCTCTGCTCCGTCGTGGAATTTCACTCATGGCCCTTACGCTTTTCACCTCTATCGCGGCACTGGCCGAGCCGGCCGGCGGAGAGGCAGCACTTAAGCTTCCCGATCTGAGCAGCGTCAGCTTTTTCAATGGCGCCATCAACGGCCACAACCTGCTGCTGATCGGCATTCTGTTCAGCATCTTCGGATTGCTATTTGGTTTGGCGATCTACACCCACCTGAAGAACCTGCCTGTCCATCGCTCCATGCTTGAGATGTCGGAGCTGATCTACGAAACCTGCAAGACTTATCTGGTTACCCAGGGCAAATTCATCCTGATCCTCTGGGCGTTCATTGCGGTGATCATTGCGGCGTACTTTGGCTGGTTGGCTCCGGTTCCGGGCAAGTCTGTTGGCGTCACTCTGCCGATCATCCTGGGCTTCAGCCTGGTGGGTATCGCGGGCAGCTATGGCGTGGCCTGGTTCGGTATTCGCGTCAACACGTTCGCCAATTCCCGCACCGCATTTGCCGGTCTTCGCGGCAAGCCCTTCCCGGTCCACGACATTCCTCTGAAGGCGGGCATGAGCATCGGCATGATGCTGATCAGCGTCGAGTTGCTGATCATGCTCTGCATTCTGCTCTTCATTCCGGGCGATTATGCCGGCCCGTGCTTTATCGGTTTCGCCATCGGCGAATCGCTGGGCGCGGCCGCGCTGCGTATTGCCGGCGGCATCTTCACCAAAATTGCCGACATCGGCTCCGACTTGATGAAGATCGTCTTCAAGATTAAGGAAGACGATGCGCGCAATCCGGGCGTAATTGCCGATTGCACGGGCGACAACGCGGGCGACTCGGTCGGGCCTTCGGCAGACGGATTTGAGACCTACGGCGTCACCGGCGTCGCGCTCATCACGTTTATCTTGCTCGGCGTGCACGATCCGGTTGTGCAGGTACAGTTGCTGGTCTGGATCTTCGTCATGCGCGTCATGATGCTGGTTGCCAGCGCTGGTTCCTACTTCCTGAACCATGCCTTGGCCAAGGCAAAGTATGGCGACAGCGACAACATGAACTTCGAGGCGCCGCTGACTTCGCTGGTGTGGCTGACCTCGGTCGTTTCCATCGGGCTGACCTACGTTGTCAGCTACCTGATGATTCCCGTCCTGGGCGGCGATTCGACCCTGTGGTGGAAGCTGGCTTCGATCATCAGCTGCGGAACGCTGGCAGGTGCGGTGATTCCGGAACTGGTGAAGGTCTTCACCTCGACCTCCAGCTCGCACGTGCAGGAAGTTGTCACCTCCTCGCGTGAAGGCGGCGCTTCTCTGAACATCCTCTCCGGATTTGTGGCGGGCAACTTCTCGGCTTACTGGCTGGGACTGGCCATGGTCTCTCTGATGTCGATTGCCTACTACGTAAGCCTGCATGGACTCGCGGCTCTGATGCTGGTTCCGGCGGTCTTTGCCTTTGGTCTGGTGGCCTTCGGCTTCCTCGGCATGGGCCCGGTCACGATCGCGGTCGATTCCTACGGTCCGGTTACCGATAACGCACAGTCGGTTTATGAGCTTTCGTTGATCGAACAGATTCCGAACGTGGAAGCAGAGATCAAGAGAGACTTCGGCATCAAAGTGAACTTTGAACGTGCCAAGGATTTGCTGGAAGAAAACGACGGCGCGGGCAACACCTTTAAGGCTACGGCCAAGCCGGTGCTGATCGGTACGGCCGTGGTGGGCGCAACCACCATGATCTTCTCGATCATCATGGGCCTCACCAGCGGTCTCACGCAGAACACCGATAAATTATCCCTGCTGTATGCACCCTTCGTGCTCGGCCTGATCACCGGCGGCGCCATGATCTACTGGTTCACCGGCGCGGCGACTCAGGCGGTTTCCACCGGCGCCTACCGTGCGGTGGAGTTTATCAAGGACAACATCAGGCTGGAAGGCGTCGAAAAGGCCAGCGTGGAAGACTCCAAGAAAGTGGTTGAAATCTGCACGCAGTATGCGCAGAAGGGCATGTTCAACATTTTCCTTGCCGTCTTCTTCGCGACTCTTGCATTCTCCTTCATCGAGCCGTTCTTCTTCATCGGCTACCTGTTCTCGATCGCGATCTTTGGCTTGTACCAGGCCATCTTCATGGCCAATGCTGGTGGTGCATGGGACAACGCGAAGAAGATCGTGGAAACCGAACTCAAGGCTAAGGGCACTCCGCTGCACGATGCCTGCGTAGTGGGCGACACGGTGGGCGACCCGTTCAAGGACACCTCTTCGGTGGCCATGAACCCGGTCATCAAATTCACCACCTTGTTCGGACTGCTGGCAGTTCAGTTGGCGGTGAATCTTACCTCGAGGAACGCACTGTTGACCCACGTGCTGGCACTTGCTTTCTTCCTGGTGTCAGCCACCTTCGTATGGCGCAGCTTCTACAAGATGCGCATCGTTAAGACCTTCGACGCGGTTGAGGCGGCGAAAGCTACGGCGGTCGATTAACCCAAGTAGGAAAGCAATCGGGAGCGCCACCCTTTGGGGTGGCGTTTCTGTTTGCTAGGCGCCTGCGCCTGCTATTCTGTTGCCATGGACCCCGTTGCATTGACCCGGCAACTCATTGATATCGAATCCTTAACCGGCAAGGAAGCCGCCGCGGCTGCTTTTCTCGCTAGCTACCTGGAGGAGCTTGGCTACGTTGTCGAGCGAATGCCGGTGGAGGATGAGCGCTTCAATGTGTTCGCCAAGCCCGCGAATGTCGATCAGCCCGCGCTGGTCTTCTCTACCCACATCGACACCGTTCCTCCCTTCCTGCCCTCACGCGAGGACGAAACCAACATTTACGGGCGCGGCGCCTGCGACGCCAAGGGGATCATCGCGGCTCAGATTGTGGCCTGCGAACGGCTCCGCAAAAGCGGCAAATCCGCCGGACTGCTCTTCGTCGTCGGTGAAGAACGTGACTCGCTGGGCGCTGCGATTGCGAACAAAAACCCGCGCGGCTCGCAATTCCTGGTCAACGGAGAGCCCACCGACAACCGCATCGCTCTGGCCTCCAAAGGCGCGTTGCGGGTTGAGGTGACGGCCCACGGGCGTATGGCACATTCAGCCTATCCGGAGCTGGGCGAGTCGGCCATTGACAAGCTTCTGGATGCGCTTCAGGCGCTGCGCGCCATGCCGCTCCCGCACAATCCGGAGATCGGATCGAGCACGGTCAACATTGGCATTATCGAGGGCGGACGCGCCACCAACGTCATCCCGGACTTTGCCAAGGCACAGTTGCTGTATCGCCTGGTCGGCCCATCCCAAGAACTTCGCGACGCAATCGTTTTGGCCGTCGGCGCGCTGGCCGAGGTGCATTTTGTTCTCGACATTCCATATATGCGATTCCTCACCGTCCCGGGCATTCCTACGATGACCGCATCGTTCACTTCGGACATTCCGCAGCTCGCAGCATGGGGGCGTCCCGTGCTGCTGGGCCCGGGATCGATTCTGGTGGCGCATACGGATCGGGAATTCCTCGCCAAGGCGGAACTGATGCAGGCCATTGAGCTGTATGTGCTGACGGGAACATTTCTGCTGAGCTGAATCGGTCGTGCTTAGACCGGCAAGTTTTCTTTTGCGTGCAGTGGAGGAAAGGATTGCCCGCGGGGGTTACACTTGTCGGCATGAGCACCAGCCAGCCCAACGCTCTTGTCCACGCCTCCTCTGCTTACCTTCGCTCGGCGATGAACCAGCCCACGCAGTGGCACGTGTGGGGTCCGGAGGCATTCGCGCGCGCCAAGGCCGAAGACAAACCAATTCTGCTCGACATCGGCGCGGTGTGGTGCCACTGGTGCCACGTCATGGACCGCGAGTCGTATGAATCGGCTGAGATCGCCGCAATTCTGAATACCCACTACATCGCCGTGAAAGTAGATCGCGATGAGCGGCCGGATGTGGACGCGCGTTACCAGACCGCGGTAGCGGCAATCAGCGGACAGGGCGGCTGGCCGCTCACGGTATTCCTGACCCCGGATGGAAAACCGTTTTTCGGCGGAACCTACTTCCCTCCTCAGGATGGCTTTGGGCGTCCCAGCTTCCAGCAAATTCTCCTGGCGATTGCGCAAGCCTTCCATGAGCGGCGCGCGGAGGTGGAGGAGCAAGGCGAAGGATTGATGAACGCGCTTTCGCAATATGAAGCGATGGCCGGACATGGCGGTACGTTTTCTCCCAAGATTGTGGAACAGATGGTGCAGGCGGCGCTGGGCGCATTTGACCGCGAAAACGGAGGCTTCAATCATGCCCCGAAGTTTGCTCATCCCTCTGCGCTTGATCTACTGATCGACTGGTATGCGCGCACCGGCGAAGAACAGGTGGGAAGAGTCGTGATCACTACTCTCGAAAAGATGGCGCGCGGCGGAGTCTATGACCAGCTTGCCGGAGGCTTCCACCGTTACTCGGTCGATGAGCGCTGGTGCGTGCCGCACTTCGAGAAGATGGCGTATGACAACTCCGAACTGCTGAAGAACTACGTGCATGCCTGGCAGGCCACGGGCAATCCGCTCTTCGCGAATGTAGCGCGCGACATTCTGCGCTGGCTGCGGAAATGGCTGAGCGACCGCGAGCGTGGCGGCTACTACGGCTCACAGGATGCAGACATCAGTCTCGATGACGATGGCGACTACTTTACGTGGACGCTGGAAGAGGCTCGCACCGTGTTGAGCCCGGACGAGCTCACGGTCGCTGCCGCACATTACGACATCGGCGAGCGCGGGGAAATGCACCACAACCCTGCCAAGAATGTGCTCTGGGTGAGCCAGTCCGTGGAGCAGATTGCAGCCAGCCAGAATCGCACTCCGGCGGCAACTCTGGAGCTGCTGGCTTCGGCGAAGAAAAAGCTGTATGCCGCGCGGCTGCTGAGGCCGATGCCGTTTATCGACCGTACGCTTTACACCAACTGGAACGCGCTCTGCATCTCCGCCGTGCTGCAGGCCGCACGCGTGCTGGGTGAAGATGATGAGGTGAGATTTGCGCTGCGCTCTCTCGACCGCCTGCTCTCCGAAGCTTATGAGCCGACGCAAGGACTGCGCCATGTGATTGCCTACGCGGAAGGTGGAGCGAGCCAACGGCCGGCCGGTGTGCTCGACGACTACGCCTTCACGGTACTGGCCTGCCTGGACGCCTACGAGGCGACCAGCGATCTGCGCTACTTTGTAAGCGCCGGGGAAGTTGCCGAGCGTATGATCTCCGGCTTCTACGATGAGAAGGGCGGCGGCTTCTTCGATCTCGAAAGCGCATCCGCCAAGGAATCCATTGGAGCCTTGGCCATGCGGCGAAAGCCGTTCCAGGATTCGCCGACTCCGGCGGCTGATTCCGCTGCGGCGCTGGCATTGCTGCGCCTCCATGCGCTCAACGGAGACGCGCGGCTGCATGAATTGGCGCAGGCTACACTCGAAATCTTTGCCGGTGTTGCCAACCAGCTCGCCATTTCTGTTGGCACCTATGGAATTGCTTCCGTGTGGATGGCCCGCGCCCACACCCAGGTGGTGGTGGCCGGCGAGGGCGCTGAGGCAGACGCCCTGTATGCAGAGGCGCTGATTCCCTTCGCACTGAATAAAATTGTGCTCCGGGTGAAAGATCCTGCAAGCCTGAAGACGATGCTGCCAACCGCTTTGGCAGAAACCATCTCCAGCGTTCCTGGATTGCAGGATGGCCGCGCGGTTGCGATGCTATGCAGCGGCTTCGCCTGCCAGCCTCCCATTTATGCGCCGGACGAGCTGCGGAATGCTCTTAAAAACGCTATTACGCAGAACCGCTGACGGCACTGAAAAAGCTGAACGTCTTGTGCTTTGTTGCTCTTATGTATTGCCACTCTGAATCCTCTCGTCATATGGCTGTGGCGAAAGGTGCAACCGGCAAGATATTATTAAAGGCAAACGCTCTCACCGGAAGTAATCGCATCGATTATTGACTGGAGCGCATCTCCCCATTCGACCACAGCGCAGCTTCGCGCTAGAGTGAGAACATGCCCACAATTGCGAAGAACCAGAAGAAGACCGCACCATCCAGGAAAGCGGCGAAGAAGACCTCAACCAAAAAATCTACCCTAGCCGCTGCTACAACCCCCACTTCAAAGGCTAAGAACGGCTTTCATCCCGGGACCTACATTGTGCCGCGTGGACATGTGAGCATCGCAGTACCGACTTTCTGGAGTTTGCGCCAGACCAACGACGATATACAGGTGGAGTCGGAAGCCAGCGAGACCACGGTGATCGTGACTGCGTACCAGCGAAATGCAGACGTGAAGTCTCTCGACGCGCGCGACTACCTGAAGCACTTTCTCGACACCGCTCCTGTAGCCGGGCGCCTGCAGACCGGAGACAGCACTAAGCAGAGAGCCAGCGCGCGTTTCCGCGATGAAGAAGGCGACAACTGGTTCGTCCGCTTTATTTCCAACGGACAGACACTGTTGCTGGCGACCTGCCACTCCAATCGTCCCTTGACCTCGCGCGACGGCAAAACCGGAGTCGCAGTGCTGGACTCGATCAAATTGAAGGCGCGGGGGTAGGCTTGCGCCACGGCAGCATTGAATCGTTTTTTCTGGAGGGCGAAGCCGGAAGGCTCGAAGCACTGCTCAACCTTGGCCTACCTGATGCGCCTTATGCCTGCGTGGTCTGCCACCCCCATCCGCTCTTCGGCGGCACCATGCACAACAAGGTTGTATTTCACGCGATGAAGGCGTTGAATGCATTTGGATTTCCGGTGCTGCGCTTCAATTTCCGGGGAACGGGAAGCAGCGCGGGAGAGCATGATTACGGGAGCGGAGAAATCGCCGACACCAGAGTCGCACTGGATTATCTGGCGGAACGATTCTCCGCGCCTATCATCTTCGCCGGTTTCTCCTTTGGCGCGGCCATCGGATTGCGCGCAGCGGTGCCCCATCCCCGGGTGAAGGCGCTGATCTCATTGGGTATTCCGGTGAATGCGGATGGACGTGAATACTCCTATGCGCTGTTGCGGGAGAGCCAACAGCCCAAGCTCCTGCTCAGCGGCGGCAAGGATGAGTTCGCGCCCCCGGCACAACTGGAGCAGATATTTGCGAACGCGGCCGAGCCTAAGCGTCTGATCGTCATCCCCGAAGCCGATCATTTTTTCACCGGACACGTGGAGGAAATGCGCAGCGCACTCAGCGGATGGGTACGCGAAGTTTTAGGACCAGTTACACTTCCTGCCGTATAATCTGTGCGCATGTTCGCGTCCGACAAAGCCGGTTATTGTGAGTGCACGGCGCGTGAGATGCGCGCCATCGCACGGGAGATTTTTCAGCACGCGCTGGAGGAGAGCAGTATCGAGCGCGGCTTCAGCCGTAGGCTCCACTATGAGCGCGGTATTCTGCAGGTGGGCGAAGACCTCTACGATCTCGGCACGTTTTCGCGAGTGTTCGTGGTTTCCTTTGGCAAGGCGGCGCACAGCAGCCTGGAGGCGCTGATCACGCGCCTGGGTGCAGGAGTGGGCGCGAGCGGCATTGTTTGTGCGCCCACGCTGCCAGCGTCGCAGGTTTACGGGTTCCGGTATTTCGAGGGCGGCCATCCGCTCCCAAATCACGAATCGCTGCGCGCTGCCGAGGCGATTCTTCGCGCACTCGATGCGATGAACGCACGCTCGCTGGTGATCTATTTGATCAGCGGCGGAGGCTCGGCAATTGTCGAAAAGCCGATCCGCGACGAGATATCTTTCGATGACTTAGTGCAGACCTACCGGGCGCTAGTACACTCGGGCGCGCCGATCGCGCAGATTAACGCAGTGCGCAAGCACCTTTCTGCGGTGAAAGGCGGACGTATGGCGGTGGCCGCCTCACCGGCTCACCAGATTTCCATTCTGATCTCCGATGTGCCGGACAATGCCTTGGATTCGCTGGCGAGCGGACCAACCATGCCGGACACCAGCACTTGTGAACAGTGTTATGAGATTGTGCAGCAATATGACCTGCTACCGCGATTTCCGCAGAGCGTAGGCGATCTCTTCCGGACGCGCGGCTTGGAGGAAACGCCAAAGGCGGGCGATCCAGCGTTTGAACGGGCCCGCTGGTGGCCCGTGCTCTCCAATGTCTCGGCGCAAAAGGCCGCCGTGGAGCGTGCGGCGATCAAGGGATTCGCCATCCAGATCGACAATACATGTGATGACTGGGATTACCGCAAGGCCGCCGATTACCTGCTCGAGCGGGTGCGTGAGTTGCGCAAAGGGGTTTCGCGCGTGTGCCTGATCTCAGGCGGCGAAGTTACTGTGACGGTGGACAAAAATCCCGGAGCGGGGGGACGCAACCAGCAATTCGCGTTGTACTGCGCCGAGCGTATTCGGGGAGAAAACATCAGCGTGCTCAGCGCTGGAACCGACGGCATTGACGGCAACAGCCCAGCCGCTGGGGCGGTGGTGGATGGGACGACGATCAAGCGCGCAAGCGAAAAAGGATTGAGCGCAGAGGCTGCCCTTGCGGGCTTCGACGCCTATCCGTTCTTCGACGCCTTGGGCGATACCATCATGACCGGACAAACTGGAACCAACGTGCGCGATGTGCGCGTGCTGCTGGCGTGGTAATACGCCTCAGAAAAACTCTGCAACGCCTTCTTCGAGTACGTGCACGCGGTCTTCGACGCCCAGGCGCCGGGCACCGGAGACAAGACGCTTCACGGGCTCGTCGACCGGTTCCTGCGAGAGTTTGAAGGTTCCAAAATGCATCGGGATCATGTACCGGGCATTCATTTCAACGAAGCCGCGCAGGGCGTCTTCCGGGCTGGTGTGCACGTTGCGAAAGCTCTCCGGATGATAGGCTCCGATGGGCAGCAAAGCGACCTCGGGATGGAGCCGTTGGCCGATCTCGGCAAAGCCGTTGAAGTAAGCGGTGTCGCCCGAGTGATAGATCGAATGGCCACCGCCGCTGAGCACGTAGCCGCCATAGCCGCGATGCATGTCCCGAATGACGCGCGCACCCCAGTGCTTGGCCGGGGTCGCGGTAACGAGAGTCCCAGCAAGTCGAAAATCCTCCCACCATCCCAACTCCACGATGCGCTCAAAGCCGAGATCGAAGACTAGGTCCGTGCAGTTGGTGGGAACAATGAGCAGCGGCGTGCGGCCGCTCTTGAGCTGCGTGGCGCGGGCAATCGCGCGCAGCGACGGGCGATGCAGATGATCGAAGTGCGCGTGGGTTACCAGAACGGCGTTCAGCGGTGGGAGATCCTTGATTCGAAGGCCGGGCCGACGGAGTCGCTTGAGAACGAAAAGCCAGGGAGCAAAGATGGGATCGACAACGACACTGGATCCGCCGATTTGCAGAAAAAACGACGAGTGACCGATGAAGGTGACTCCCAACTGGCTTTGCGAGGCGAGCACAGGACGATGGGTTCGACCGGTTCGCTTGGCCATGGCTGAGTGTCTCACCAGTCTGCTCAGTTGACCGGCCTTCTTGCTGATACTGATGTTGAGCATCCTACTCCATTGGACGCAGTATACGCCGTCCACGATTCCATATCGTACTCTCTGGACGAGCTTGCAACATTGGCGCGGCTGGCATTTAATCAATTTTTCGCTTTTGTAAGGAGGAAGTCGAGTGAAAATTGCGTACTTAGGATTAGGAATCATGGGACGCCCGATGGCCACAAATCTGGTGAAGGCCGGGCACGATGTGACGGTGTGGAACCGGACGCCGAAAAGCGTGGAGGGAGCACGCACGGCGGCGACTCCGGCCGAGGCGGCCAAGGACGCGGAGGTCGTTTGGATGTGCGTCGCCGACACCAAGGCGGTGGAGACCATACTGTTCGGTCCCGGTGGCGTTGAGACGATATTGCGGCCTGGGGTTACGGTAATCGATTCGAGCACGATTTCACCACTGGCGACACGCGATTTTGCGGCCCGGGTGCGGGCCAAGGGTGCGGAGTTCGTGGACGCTCCGGTGACGGGATCAAAAATCGGAGCGGAGAATGCACAACTGCTGTTCATTGTGGGCGGACCGGAAAAGACGGTCGCGGCGCTCAATCCACTGTTCATGGCGCTGGGTAAACAGGTGATTCGGGTGGGTGAAACCAGCGCGGGCGAGAGCGCGAAGATTGGAATGAATCTGATGATTGCATCCATCTTCGAGGGCTTTGCCGAAGCGCTTGCGCTGACCGGTAAGCTGGGTGTGCCCCCGGAGAAACTCGTCGAGTTGATTCAAGCCTCGATGATTCGCAGCGGGGTTACCGATTACAAAGCCAGCTTCGTTTTGAAGCAGGATTGGTCGCCCAATTTTCCGTTGCGGTTGATGCTGAAAGATATTCGCCTGATGCTGGACGCGGCCAGGCAGCAAAAGGTCGAATTACCTGCGCTGAAGGAGATCGAGAAGATCTACCAGAAGGCCGTCGATGCAGGTCACGCGAACGACGACTATGCCGCGACGGTGGAGACGGTGAAAAATCTGTAGGAGCATCCCCGTCACCCGGTTTAAGCTAAGCCCCGGAGTGAACTCCCAGGGCTTAGCTTTGTCTCGACGGGAAAACCGCTATGCGCCAAGATACATAACGTGGACGTAGGTTCCCAGGCGAACGTTATAGGCAAGATACCAGCCAACGTGATCCGGGTCGTCGTAGAGTACGATCTCGTCGGTATTCCAATCCCAGTCCCCGCAGTAGGCGAAGTCGTAGGGCGCCACGCTGAAGTAGAATCCGCCAAACCAGAAGCGGCTGGGACCGCCTCCGCCGATACGCCAAATATGTCCGCGGCCGATCTCACCGGGAAAATGTCCGTGCTCCCAGGGATGATCAAGATGATAGTGCGGGTCGTTACGGCCTGTATCGTGGCCGACCCACTGATCATTCGCATGCACGTGCGGTGCCTCGGGATGGCCGGGTTGGTCTCTAAACGTCGGACGGTTCTCTCCCTTCGGAGCGGGAGCGGGATGCTTTGCCGGTGCGGGGCCGTGCGCAGGAATGTGGCCGCCTCCAACTTCATGGCCACCGGCCGGTGCGCCTTCGTGGCCGCGTTCCTGGGCAAACGCCACAACCGAACAGATCAGTAAAGCTGCAAACAATCCAGCGAACTTTTTCATCTCTTTCCTTTCTCAAAACGCTTGCGATGCTACTCAAGACGCTTTTGCTGCTTCATCAGATGCCTGCTACAAACCTTGGCGGAGTCTGCGCTCCAACCTGGAAGCGCAGATCCAGCATGGTGGGAACACCGGGTGGGGCGGGTAAGTTGCGGGAAGATGCAAGCAGCTGCAAGTCAGATTGTGAGTGGAAATCGCGGCGGAGGATAGGCAATTGTCGCCGAGGGGGCGCACCTGGCTCTCGCGCCGATGATTCCTGTTAGCTGCTTATCCGGAGCGGCGATTCAGTTCGCGAGTCTCGCGCTTCATGCGCTTACCACGGCTCACAAGGCTGGATGCGTAAATGAGGTGGACGACCCAAACGACGATGTAGGCGGCATAGAGATAGGCGTTGTTATTCACTGCGCCATTCATTGTGCGCCCTCCGTTTCGTAATCGAGCGATGCCTGCGCATGAGCCTCTTCCAGTGCGTGCTCGGCCAGGGCCTGCTTGTAGCGTATCCAGACGAACAGGAGAGCGAGCATGGCAAAAGCAGCGAGATTCCACAGCACCGCAACCCACATTCTAGGGTCGAGTCCGGAACCTTCACTACCACCGATCACTGGCTGCGGGTGCTGAGTGCGGAACCAGCGGATGGCCATGTACACGATGGGAACATCGACAAATCCGAATATGCCCAGAGCAGCAGCCAGGACGGGCACTTGTCCACCGGTGGCATAGTGGCGCAGCACGAGATAGCTGACGTAGATGAGCCAGAGTACAAGCGTGCTGGTGAGCCGCGCATCCCAGGTCCACCAGATGCCCCAGATGGGACGAGCCCAGATGGGCCCGGTAAGGAGCACGATGGTACAGAAGGAGACGCCGGTTTCAGCCGAGGCCAGGGCGAGCGCGTCCGCACGGTTGCTGCGGCGAATCAGATACCAGGCGGAGGCCAGGAAGTTGACGAAAAACAGCAGGAAGGCCACCCAAGCCGAGGGCAGATGGTAGTAGAAAATGCGCTGCACATCGCCCATTGTGGCTTCGGTAGGCGCGATGTACATGGCCTGGCAAAAGCCGTAGCCAAGCAGCAGAAGCGTGAGCACTGCGAGAACTTTGAATAGAGTATTCATTCCGCGTTCAGCACCGGTTCAAACAAGATGAGGCTGACGGTGGTGAAGACGAGATCATACACCGCCAGCAGGCGTATCCAGAAGATTGGAGAGTTGTCGCCGGTAAGAATCGAGGTGGTGGCATCCACCATGGCGAGCAGCGCCGGAATCGAAACCGGAAAAAGAATAAGCGGCAACATGATTTCGCGGCTGCGGGTACGGATGGAGAGAGCCGCGAAAAACGTACCGTTGACCACCAGCGCCCAGGTGGCGAGCAAGGCCACCACCAACAACTGCCACCAGGGACCAACGGAGCGCAGGTTGTAGAAGACGACAAAGAGCGGAACCATCAGGATTTCCAGTATCGAAACGAAGATGAAGTTGCCCACTGTTTTGGAGAGGAAGAGCGCTTGCGGTGGAGCGGGCGAGAGGCGATAGGCGTCCAGCACCTGGTTGCGCAGCTCGCGCGTCCAAGTCTGGTTCAGAGCCACGACGGTAGCAAACAGAATCGCAACCCAGAGCAGGCCCCCGGCGATTTTGCGCGACTCCTCGGCCGTAGGATCGAAACCGAAGCTGAAGATAACGACCACCAGCAGGGCGAAGAACAACATGCTGTTGATGGCGTCCTTGGAGCGCCACTCCAGGCGCAAGTCTTTTACCAGCGAGCGCCGCGTAATGGCCCAGAGGCTGGGAGCAGAGGTCACGGTTCGGCCTCTGTGTTCCCGCGCAGGGTTTGCAATGCGGCGCGCTCCTCGGCGAGATAAGGCGTGAGCAGGCGAGCGGGGATTCCCTTTTCGCGGGCGACCAGGCGCCCGGCATCGAGAACGATGCACTCGTCGGCCACCGGTTCCATGAGGGCGGCCTGATGGGTGACGACGAAGATGGTGGTTCCAGCATCACGCATCTTCGCAAGCAGGGTTGTCATCTGCTTGGCGGAGCGCACGTCCACGTTGGAGAAGGGCTCATCAAGAAAGAGCAGCTCGGGGCCATGCACAATGGCCCTGGCCAGCGAGATGCGCTGGCGCATGCCTTGCGAATATTGGCCGACACGGCGCTCCAGGGCGGGGTCCAGACCGACGATTCGGATGGCATCCTCGCAACGGGCGCGGTCGTTGATTCCGTAGAGGGCGGAGAAATATTCGAGGTTCTCAATCGCCGACATTTCATCGTAGAGCAGCGGAGCGTGGCCCATGTAGCCAAAGCGCGTAGCCACCGCACGGATGTTCTCCGAGCCAAGAACCCGGACGCTGCCGCGCGAGGGCGCAAGCAATCCGGCGATAACGCGCAGCAGAGTGCTTTTGCCTGCACCGTTTTCGCCGAGCAAAACATAGAGCCGGCTTGGAACGAAGTCTGCGGTGATACCCCGTAGGGCGGCGAAGCGTCCAAAGTAACGGACCACGTCGCGCACGGAAACGGCCGGTTGCTGTTGAGTCGTATCAATCACACGTAGTGGAAGTCTAACGCGTCCTCTCCGGATTGCGCAGCGGATGAACCGCCGGGCGAAAAACCGAGGGTGCTACTTTGGCTCCTACATGGAAGACGTCGAGGCTTCGGCTTTCTCCGCTGAAGGCTGCGGAGCACCGGTTTGGCCGGGCTGTGCCGGAGCATACTTGGAGGCACACTTGGCCTGAAGCTGCTTAGCGCGGAATACGCCATCGCGTCCGTAGCTGCCTTCGGCAAGAGCCTGCGCATTGTCTTTGAAGGTATCTGGGGGAGCCTCAGTGCCGGAGTAGACAACATTGAGGGTGCGTCCCTGCTCGGCGAGGGTGAATTGGACGTGGGTGCCCTGACGGTGGATGGAACCTGGTTGCACGTTCCCGGCGACCCGAAGACGCTTGCTGTATATTCCGTCGCCCATTTCGCCCATCTCTTTGATGGTGACGTAGTAGCTCTTGCTCTCCTGCACGCCGCTTACCGCCAGATAGGCAAGGCCGCAGACGATGAGCAGGATCGGCACACCAAACTTCAGATACTTATTCATTTTCCACCCAAAGAGGAACACAGCATACCAAGCACAAATACAGAGCAGCTTCACCCTTCTCAGTGCGAGTACTACAGGAAGCTGCTGGTCCAGGCACACCGGCTCGCTCATTGGATGCGGAGAACAGACGAAAGACTCAAGAGGTCTTCTTTGTTGCAGCCGCTTGCATCGTATAATGAGCGTTTGCGGTGTCAAAAGGGGTTTGCAGGAATGAGTGGAAGCAACGAATCAAATAGCAGCGGTAAGAGCATCTCGCCACACGAAATTCCCGCTGAGGGAATTCCTAAACTGCGTCAGGAGTGGATCGCGCGGCGCCGGGATGACTCGGCTCGAAACGGCGACAACAACGTAAGCCAAATGCACTACGCGCGTAAGGGACAGGTCACCGAGGAGATGCTGTTTGTGGCCGAGCGCGAAAAGATCTCGCCGGAACTGGTGCGCGCGAAGCTCGCCGAAGGAAAGTTAATCATTCCCGCGAACATCAACCATCCCGAGCTGGAGCCAATGTGCATCGGCGTGGATTCGCTGTGCAAGATTAACGCCAACATTGGGAATTCAGCGGTGAGTTCAAACGTGCAGGAGGAGCTGAAGAAGTTGCACACCTCAGTGCACTACGGCGCGGACACTATGATGGACCTGTCGACGGGTGGCGATATTCAAGGCATCCGTGAGGCGCTGTTGCGGCATTGTCCGGTGCCGATGGGCACGGTGCCAATCTATGAAGCCGTAGCCAGGGTGAAGCGCATCGAAGACCTGTCGGCTGCGCTGATGCTGGAAGTAATCGAAGAGCAGGCTGCGCAGGGCGTGGACTACATGACGATCCACGCGGGCGTACTGGTACAGCATCTGCCGCTGGTGGCCAGCCGCATCACCGGCATTGTGAGCCGCGGAGGCGCGATTCTGGCGCAGTGGATGGCATATCACCACAAGCAGAATTTCCTCTACGACTGCTATGAAGACATCTGCAAGATTATGGCGAAGTACGACGTAACCTTCTCTCTGGGAGACGGACTGCGGCCAGGCTGCATTGCCGACGCCAGCGACGAGGCGCAGTTCGCGGAGTTGAAAACCCTGGGCGAGTTGACGCGCATCGCCTGGAAGCACGACGTGCAAGTGATGATCGAAGGTCCGGGACACGTTCCGATAGACAAGATCAAGGAACAGGTGGACAAGGAAGTGGAGTGGTGCGACGGAGCACCGTTCTACACTCTAGGGCCGCTGGTTACCGATATTGCTCCGGGTTACGACCACATCACATCGGCAATTGGCGCGGCGATGATCGGCTGGTATGGCGCAGCGATGCTCTGCTATGTGACACCGAAGGAGCATCTGGGATTGCCGAACGAAAAGGACGTGAAGGACGGAATCATCGCTTATAAGATCGCGGCCCACGCCGCCGATCTGGCACGCCATCGTCCCGGAGTGCAGGACCGCGACAACGCGCTGAGCCATGCACGTTACACCTTCGACTGGGAAAAGCAGTTTGAGTTGTCGCTCGACCCGGAGACGGCGCGTGCCATGCACGATGAGACGCTGCCGGACAAATTCTACAAAGAGGCTTCGTTCTGTTCGATGTGCGGACCGAAATTCTGCTCGATGAACTACTCGTCCAAGGTGGATGAGTACAATAAACAGGTACACGGGCTGGAGAAGAAAGACTACTCGGAGCTGGTGAAACTGGTTTTGCAGAAGTAAAAGTCCAGCCACTGCATCCGAAGTGGGGGGAAGAATATGGAGGCCACGCTGGTGCGGCGCGGCCTCTTAGTTTTGCTCCACGTACCGGTTCCCATCCGCCGACTGCAGGCCGGCGATGTGATGCGCCCGGTGCTGGACCTCAAGATAGGCTTCGAGGATTTGAATGTGCATGAATTCGCGCTGCGCCGGAGTAGAACATTCGGCACGGGCAAGGTCGAGAGCAAGATAACGGTCGTGAGCGAGAACAAAGCGCTCCATCTCGGTCAGCATGTGGAAAATTCCTCCCCAATAGTGTCGCGCCGCGCCGGGAAGGCGGAAATCAGCACAAGGCCTTAGAACCTGCCCTGAGTTGCCGCAGACCGCACTTCAGAATCCGCGGCTTTCTACCAGCGCTCTTTCTGGCCCCAGCGCTTGGGATCAACGCCCATCTGCTCCATTTGCGCTTGCGCTAGACTCTTACCGGCTGCAGAACCGCCCTCCGACCCAATGATGTGAATCAGAAAAATGTGATCTCCGGCCAGGCCGGAGAGGCACCATACGTTCTGACAGCCATCGATGGGCACGGCGGCCGTTTCGCCTATCGCCCGCAGCAGTTCCACCCGATGGCTTGCAAATTCAAAAACCTCTTCGCTGGCAAGGCACAGCCATCTGCGCAATGCCAGCCCAGGAGATTCGCCGTAAGCCTGATGGACGTAAGTGCCGCCCCGGAATTCGATCACAAACGTGTAACGAGTTTTCTTGCCTACCATGCGTTCGCTTTCGACGAAGAAGGTCAATGGCTGGGGGGCGGAACCTGCCGCGTTCAAGGCACCATTTCTGTTATTCCCAGCCTAGCGTGCGTAGAAGATGCGATAACAACATCACCGGCAAATCTAGGTGATTATACCGGTAATGTCGGCACCGCAAGGCGTCTTTATCATGCTTTTGACGTCTGCCTTCCAGCATAGGCTGCAGCTTCTATTTCTCCCACCTTGTCCAGATCGAGATCCTTGGTCTCCGGCGAGAAGAACATGCTGAGGAAGGTCATGACTGCACCAATCGTCAAAACCACGGCTGGAGACAACCACAAATCCTGTTTTTCGATGGCGTTAATAAACGGAATCTTGTGTGCCCAGAGAACGTATATGTTGAACCACGCGCCAAGAAGAGCGCCCGCCGAATAACCGAAACCTACGCCGGAAGCTCTCGTCTTGGTTGGGAAGCGTTCGCAGAGATAAGCCGGCAGCATACCCCATGCCAGCTTCAGCATGCCCGCCATGCAGCAACCTACAATCGCCAGTCTCAGGTTGCGGGCAACTGCCGCATGGTAAAGGACGTAATACACGGGCACTGCGAATAGGACGAGAAACAGGCAATACCACTGTGTCAGGATCTTTCGTCCAGTCTTATCGGAGAGCCAACCGTAGAAGTTATAGCCCAGGAAGGATAGGAAGAGGGCGAAGCCGTAGATCAGACTGAAGGTCGTGGTGTTGAATCCCCGCCCTCCCAAGGTAAGGATGCTGGGAAGGTATCCGTAAACGGAATAATCGGTTAGGAATAAACCGGTCATGAAGACAAAAACCTGCAGGAACGCCCAAAGTTGGGGTGGCTTGAACAGAGTGAAGAACGGAGCCTTTGCCACCTTGCCGGTTGCTTTGGCTTTCTCAAACTCGGGCGATTCATGGAGTGATGACCGGATCCAGAGAGCCACGAAGACCGGGATTACGCCAGTCATAAAGGCGATGCGCCAGCCGTATTTAAGCATTCCGGCACTACCCAAAGCTGCAGACAATCCAGCCACGACCAGCGCGGCAAAGACATAGCCCAGAGGAAAACCGGACTGCACGAATCCGGCAATTGCACCGCGCCGATGCGGCGGAGCGAACTCAATCGCAAAGGTGTGCCCTACTGCGTATTCCCCACCGAAGAAACAACCCATCAGGAACCGGAGCACACTGAAGGCGAGATAAGCCCACCCGCCCACCTGCGCGTAAGTGGGCAGAAAGCCTGCTAGCAAAGACATGAATCCAACGCCAGCAATGGTGAAGACCAACAACCAGCGCCTCCCAATCTTGTCCGCATAATGACCGAAAAACGCTGAGCCGACGGGTCTCGCCGCCATGGTGATTGAATACAGCAAAAGCACCTTGGTGTACTGCCACGCCAGACTTCCGCCTGGGGCAATGAACAACTTGGTTAGGATGGGAGCCAGAACTACCACCATTGCCATGTCGTAGGCGTCTAAGCCGAAACCGAGAAACTGGGAGAGCATCGCTTTCTTTGTGTCATTGGATAGCGGTTGTGCCATGTTTTCGCCTCTTGGGGACTTGATCCTCAATTGAATTTGAAGAAGACTCGTCGTGTGGTGGTCCTCACCGAAACTAGCGAGTCCGCAACAAAAGTGCCATGACTGAGTGGCATAAGTACCATGCTTTACACGTCTAATGCACGCAAATTTTTATATGTGAATCCGCCCATGACGTTCTAGTGAGCGGATTCCAGCACGGTCGCGGCCCTTTGCAGGGCGGTGGTCACCTCGTTCAGGCACTCGGCCGCACCGGCGGCGTCGTTGCGGTCCATGGATTCGTTAACCCCGGGAATGACCACCGCAGCGTAGCCGGTGTATTCTCCCGGAGCATAAATGGTGTGGCGGAACCATGGGCGTCGGGGCAACCCTTTGCCTAGCATAGCGCGCTCGGCCTCCAGCATGGCCGCATTGACCCGCCGTAGTTGCTCGCTGGTTGCGCTTCCGGCTGCCTGATGCACAGCTCGTCCAGCGGCAGCCAAGTGGTCGGCCGCCTCAAGCGAGGCAGCAAAATCCAACTGCGCCTTCCAACCCAGTTCCTGCGCGCGGCGCTGCGCGTTCTCCAGATACTTGTGCACCTCACTTCCGTACGTCTCATAGTCGAAAGGAAGGGAGTCGGCCTGCGCCATGCGCAACACCTCCAGGCCAAAGACGCGGGCCATCTGCTGTTCGTAGACAAAGGAGGGATCGGCAAACTTGGTGAACCAGGCGTAGTTGTCAAAAACGGAGTGGTAAACCCCGTACGGGCCGTAAGAGCTGATATCCGTGGATGGCACGCCAAGGTGCTGGAGGAACGCTGAATAATCCGAGCCGCTGCCGAGATCGCCCACGTGCACATCGTTATGATCGGCTTCGCTGCTGCGCTCGGCAAATGAACCGGCATCGGCGCTCTCGCGATGGAGGCGAGCGGTCTCGCTCTGAATCCTCCAGGCATCATAGACGGTACCTCCCTTCGGACTGGGCACCGCGCAGGCTACGTCGCGCAGAAACTGCTTGAGGCTGGGAACGCTGGAGGCCCCAAAGTCCGGACCGGCGACGCCCACGTCCATGTTGAAATACGCTACGGCGTTCTCGAGCGGCTTGGCATACTGTTCGGCGTATTCGGTGGAGCCAATCAACCCCTGCTCTTCGGCGTCCCAACTGCAGAAGACGATGGTGCGCCGGGGACGCCAGCCGGACTTGAGCAGTTCGCCAAGGCCATGCACGGACTCCAGCATTGCCGCGGTGCCGCTGCTCGGATCAGCCGCACCGTAAACCCAGGCATCGCGGTGATTACCTGCGATCACAAGCGCCTCGGGCTGCGTACTCCCCCGGATGGTCCCGATCACATTCCAGATTGTGGTGTAGCTGTAATCCTGCCGCAACTTGACTCGGACGCGGACGGGGCCGGAACCTAAGTGGTAGGTAAAGGGCAGTGCGCCCTGCCACTCGCGCGGACTCTCCGGGCCATCCAGCTTCTCCAGTAGTGGGGAGACATCCGCGTAGGAAAGCGGAGTAACCGGAATCTTCGGGAGATTTCCTGCTTTTTCAGGAGCTAGACGCTGCGATTGTGGAAGATCCAGGGTGGAAGCCACTCCAGGGGTGGTGGCATCTCCGGGGTACATAAAGGTGAACTGCACGCTACCACGCTGCACGCTGGTGGCGGGACGATACGGCCCCGCGGGATAGGCGTCACCCCGGAAGTACCCGTCGTCGATGGGGTCCGAGTAGATAATGAGAGCTGCGGCTCCAGCCTCCTGCGCCGTGAGCGCCTTGACGCCACGAAAGTTCTGCCCGTAGCGAGCGATCACAATCTTGCCGCGAACCTCGACTCCCATCTGCTTGAGTTTGCGGAAGTCTTCCGGGCGGGCATAGTTGGCGTAGACAACCTCGGCTTCCACTTCGCCCGAGGGCGAGCCGCCATTGAACGGAGTCACAACCCGGGGATCATCCTGATACGGGTCGCCCTCGACATGCTCACGGGTGGGGCCGCGCATCTTGAGACCTGCGGGAGCGGTGGCCTCCACCAGAATCTCCCGGGGCAGATTGAGCCACACCCGATAAGCGTCAATCCGGGTTTCGAGACCAGCTTCGCGGAACTTCCTCGCCACGTACTCAGCAGTCTTGCGATCTTCAGGAGAGCCCGCAATATGCGGCTCAGCGGTCAGTATCCGCAAATGCGCCTGGGCAAGCCCCGGTTCAGGTACGGCCAGGAATTTCTCCTCCAACTTCTGCTCGGCAGCCGCATCGCGGAATCCAGCGATGGCCGCAGTTTCGGAGTTCGCTGGTTGAGCCAGCAACGGAGCCGCCAGGGTGAGAAGTAGGATTGATACCCGAATTGTCTTGATCATCTTTTTCCTCGCGCTCACATGGGCGACACTGAGTGAACGTTGCAGAATATCACCGACTCGTGCGGCCTGCTTCCGCAGCGGCAAACAGGGAGGTCAGCCCCGCGCTACTTCAAAGACTTAGAGGCTTCAGCCACCATGGGAACGTCCAGCCAACCGGTGAGGTCGATGTGACCGGCGAGGGTATCGCGGGTTTTTCCATCCACCAAAAAGCGTACGCGAGTGAGTTGCGGAAGCTGGGCCTTTAAGGTGAGCACCATTGAAAAAACCGTCAATTGCTCGACTTCAATGCCGCTGCGATGAGTATTCGCAAACGCGGCGTTGAGGTTTACCACTGCCGAAGCCGGGTCGAGCAGATAGACATCATGCACGTCAGCTCCGGTGCCGAGTGGGTGCGGGGAACCGGCCTGCAGGTAGCGGGTGACCAGCGTATGCAGTGCGAGACGGCCACGTTCACCCGGGTCGCTGGGAAGAGCCGAGGAGATCGTATCGGGACGCAGAGAGTTGTCCTCATCGTTCGCGAGGTAGAGGGTCATTTGCTCTGCAGGGCCATTGACTGGCGCGGTCAATGCCTGGGTCAGCGGTCCGGCACTGATGGATTCCGCCTTGCGCTTGAGATGAACAAGATAGAAGCCCATGGCCAGTATTGCCAGCACCAGGGCAGCAACCACGTACTGTAACTTGCGGGAGATCACTGGGTGGCCTCGAGCTTTCCCCGGAGGGTAGCGATACCCGAAGCTACGGCGGCAGCGATCTTCTGCTGGTACTCCGCGCTGCCTAGCTCGTCCGGAGAGTTTCCTAGTGGTGCAATCTCCACTGCAATCGCCGCCAGGGTCACGCTGTTCAGGGGACGCAGTGGGGCAGCCGAGCTTCGTACGGGCAGGCCGCTGAACGTACACTCTGCCGCCAGCGCCGCAGCCGCCATGCTGGATTGCTCAAGGTAGGGCGCCTGCGCCTGCTCCCACGGCAAGAAACTGCGTTTGCTCTGGCCAGCCTGCGGCGTGCCAACCATCGAGGTATATACACGCACGCCGTGGCCGCTGCCCGAGGAGTGGAGCGCAACGTAGAGCGAAGCATGCGATGTATTGGCGGAAACCGCACGCTGGTCCCAGGTGAGCAGATTGTCGGCAATACGGGTGAGCACCACGGGAATCCCGCGTGCTTCCAGCTCTTTTTGCAGACGGCGAGCCAGCGCCAAATTGACATTTTTCTCCAGCAGCGTAGGAGAGAGAACCGCGCCGGTTTCGTAGCCTCCGTGGGCTGCATCCAGAATGACAAACGGACGCAAGCGCGGCGCCAGAGCCGTGGGACGGGCTTGATTGGCCACCTGAGCCGTTGCGGCAGCCGTGGCAACCGGGGCAGCAGTTGCGACGGCTGGCGGCGGCACCGCGGCAATGGTCACGGTGTGCCCGCCATCGCTGACGGAAACTGTGGCAGGCTGAAGAATATTGGCGATGAACTCTGCGCCGCTAGGAATCTCCGTGAAGTTGGTACTGGCCAGAAATGGATCGCCATAGGAGACGTTGTCATCCCCGTTGCTCACCACGGGTTCGCGGTGGAAGAACAGGCGCACGCGGCTTCTCTCGATCAGGGTCGAGGGATTGACCGGATTTGGAAAGCTCAGCACAAGCCGGGACGGAGCGTGGCGCAGCTCGGCTGAGTAGTGGAACTGTGTCGAGCCTACAAACAAGCGGCGCGCCGCGGCATGGAACTCCGAGTTTTGACCGGCGATGCTCGACAGCAGTTGGGTGAGCGACGCAGCCGGGATGAAGCCCCGGCCATCGACCAGAAGAAAATTCGAGCCCAGTTCGAGTTTGTTATTGGAGCGAGTGCGATACTGCCGCTTGCCATCCTGGAACTCGGCGGCGCCGCCGTTGAATACCAGGATGAGCTTCTTGCCATCAATGCGCGACTCAAGCCGGCCAAGCGGCTCCAGCAGATCGGTGAGACCAACATAGTCCACGCCGTCGCGGACTAGAATGTCCACCTGGTAGTTGGTCTGCGGCGCGTAGACGGTGACCCGGCGCGGCTCAGCGGCAAAGCCAATCGCCAGCAAGAGCAGCAGGAGCGTGGTGACTCGAACGAAGATGGGGTGCTCTTTCGGCATGAGAGATCGCGGAAGGGCCTGTGTACATTATCCTACGACAAAACACGGCATCGGGAGAGACCCCGGATAGCCCATTGGCTCTCGCATCGAACCGGCATTCGAAAATAGCAGCTCCGAATGGCGCTGTTCTGAGTTTGCGATTCTTCCGGATGACAATGCCGGTTGCCTTTGCAGGCTCCCCGTTTTACGCTGAAAGTGGAGTCTCTGTATCCCTATGAACCGTCGCCTGTTCCCCTTGCTTTTTCTGATGGTATGGACGGCCGCTGCGCTGGCGCAGTTTGGCTCTGCTGCCTCTTCACAGCCGGGCGTTAAGCTACGAGGACGAAGCTTTGCGGAATTGTATGCCGCGCAGAAGGTACTTCTCTCCAACTTTTGCCGGCTGGATTTTGAAGGTGCGCGTCTGGAACCGGCGGGCTGGAACCGACTCAAGCCGTATACCTCCCTACGCAACAATCCGGAATTTACACGCGTGATCGTCGTGACCCGTTTCAATATTGAGACTCCAGAACAACCAAGCGAAGAGTTGAGTGCCAGCTATCAAACTGTAGGCTATTACCAGGAGGGCGAGGGCTACACACCTGCCTCGTCCAATGACCAGGTTATATTCCGGGTACAGGAGCAGAATGATAATTTGCTGGTCACGGAATTCCATCCGGAAGCTCCCCATGTCTCGCCGCGCGCTGCCTTGGCTTGGATGGCCTTGCGTTTGGCGGACCCAAAGACCAGTGAACTGGAACGGACTCTTCTGAATGACGCAGTACGCCAATTGAACAGGTCATTGCCACAGCCTCGCCCTGCAACAAACCCAACGGGACCGTAATAGCCCCTCAGGTCAATTCATGTATCTCTGCCGAGCGCGGAAAATGCGATCAGCGCCATCAGTGTTCTCAAACACCGGCTTCTTGTCCTGCTTCACGGCACTCTGTCCCGCTGTGTCCAACAGCCGCCGACTGTCATCCAAGTTATTCAGACTTAAGGCTGAGGCTGTACCATGATTTACTTGACGGTCGGCGCCGTGTGCGTCGTTGCCATACTGTTCTCCGTTTCTGAGAACAAGCGCCAATGGCGTGCGCTCGGCGCTTTTGCGCTGGAACAATTAGAACGCGCATTCGGCATGATAGAGCGTGTGCTCCATGGGCGTAGCCTTGGCGCGGCAGAGGATCGCACCAAAGACGAGTTTCCCGTGCAAGATTGAAAAAAAGGGCGAGGCCCGGAGCCCCGCCCTGTGTAGCGTTTCACCTAGAGAGCGTACTTGCCAGCCTCCAATACGTGGGCCGCAATTTTATCCCGCGCCGCAATTACGTTGATCGGATCAGCCTTCGTCAGGCGGCGCAGGATCGACATCTGCGTGCGCAGCATGTCGCCTTCGGCAACGTCCGCCAAAGCCTTCTTGGCCGCGCCCTCCACCCGGGCAAAAGCTCCCTGCAGATATACATTGCACATTGCCAGGGCTACGGCGGACGCGGCTTCGCCCCGGCTTTCCATCAGCTTCAACGTGCGCGCCAGCACCGAATCCATCGCGTACACTTCAATGACGATGTCGGCAATGGCTCCCATCACCTCCTGATGGTCGGTAATCTGCTGCATATATTTCTGCGAGGCGGCGCCGGCGACCATGAGGCCAATCTTCTTCGCGTTCTCGAGAAGTTTGCGCTGAGCTGCCAGCTTGCGCCCATCCTCCTCGGTCAAACCAGGACCCGCCATCACCTCGTCCATCAGCTTCTTGATCGCCGGCAGCAATGGAAGTTGACCGCTCACGGCTCGCTTCAAAAGCCATCCGGTGATGATGAGACGGTTGATTTCGTTTGTGCCTTCGAAGATGCGATTGACCCTTGAGTCGCGATAGGCGCGCTCGGCTGGGTACTCCTCGACAAATCCATAGCCGCCAAAGATCTGCACCTGGTTGTCCACCACCATGTCAAACATCTCCGAGGCCCACACCTTGATGATGGAGCACTCGACCGCGTACTCCTCAATGGCCTTGCGGATGAGCTTGGACTCATCGGGTGAGCCTTTTTCGATATCGGAAGTTGCCGCGTCCATCATGCCCACGGTGCGATACACCAGGGCTTCGCCCGCGTAAACGCCGATGGCGATGTCAGCCAGCATCTCCCGCACCATGCCGAACTGGCTAATCGTTTTGCCGAAGGCCTTGCGCTCCTTCGCCCACTTGATGGAATTTGCGAGCGCCGTACGCGCGCCGCCAACGCAAGCCGCGCCAAGTTTGAAGCGGCCCACGTTCAGGATGTTGAAGGCGATTGTGGCTCCCTTGCCAATCTCACCCAAAACGTTTTCCACCGGGACCTGACAGTCGTTGAGAATCAGTGGACAGGTGGACGACCCGCGAATCCCAAGCTTATGCTCCTCGGGACCGATGGTGAGACCGGGGAAAGTGCGCTCGACGATAAAGGCCGTGAACTTCTCGCCATCCACCTTGGCAAAGATCACGAACACGTCGGCGAATGAGGAGTTGGAAATCCACATCTTCTCCCCGTTGAGCAGGTAGTGCTTGCCGTCGGCCGAGAGGACCGCTTTGGCACGGGCATTCATGGCGTCTGAACCCGAACTACTCTCCGACAGCGCATAAGCGCTAACCCATTCGCCACTGGCCAGCAGCGGAAGATATTTCTTCTTCTGCGCCTCGGTGCCAAACCAGACGAATGGCAGAGTGCCGATGCCGACATGCGCGCTAAAGGTGACGGCGAAAGAGCCCGATTTCGCGATACGGTCGGCGATGATTGAGGACGACACCTTATCCATCTCCGCTCCGCCGTACTCCTCTGGAATGTCAACGCTCGTCAAGCCAAGCTCTGCGGCCTTCTTCAGAAGTTCGCGGCTGAAAGCAAAATCCTTCTGCTCAATGCGGTCGGCGTTGGGCACAATCTCCTGAACCGCAAAGTCCTCGGCGGTTTGCTCAATGAGTTTGTGCTGGTCACTAAAGTCCTCAGGAGTGAAAACGTCTTGGGGATTGGTTTCCTCGATCAGAAAATTTCCGCCTCTGATCTTCTTCGGTGCCGGTATAACGGTGGTTGCCATCCTTGCTCCTCCACATTTCTGGTTGCCGCGCGCGGGCGTCCCCGGCGTGCGGATTGACATTAGTTAATGTTTTCGAAGATCCCCGCGGCACCCATGCCGCCACCAACACACATGGTGACGATCCCGTAGCGCTCGTTGCGGCGCTTGAGTTCGCGCAGCAGCGTCGCGGTAAGTTTCGCTCCGGTGCATCCCAGGGGATGGCCAAGCGCGACCGCTCCGCCGTTCGGGTTTATCTTTGTGGGATCGAGCCCCGCTTCCTTGATAACCGCCAAGGACTGCGCGGCGAAGGCTTCGTTCAGCTCGATCACTCCGATCTGGTCGAGGGTTAGGCCCGCCAGCTTCAATGCCTTGGGAATTGCAAAGACCGGGCCGAGGCCCATCTCTTCCGGCTTGTAGCCCGCCGTGGCAAAGGCCACGAAGCGCGCCAGAGGCTTCAGTCCGAGAGCTTTCGCGCGCTCGGCACTCATCACTACTGCGGCGGCAGCGCCATCGCTCATCTGCGAGGAATTGCCGGCCGTCACCGTTCCTTTCATGTGGAACGCAGGCTTGAGCGCGGCTAGAGCTTCCAACGTGGTATCGGCGCGAGGGCCTTCGTCCACCTTGAATTCGATGGCCTGCACCGCGAGCTGAACCGCCGCCGAACCCCGCGTAGCCTGCGGCGCCGGGGCACGGAAGGTGACATGGACCGGCACGATCTCGTCCACGAATGCTCCAGACTCGATCGCCCGGAGTGCCTTCCGATGGCTCTGATAGCTGAACTCATCAGACTGCTGGCGGGTGATGCCGAAGCGTTGCGCGAGCCGCTCCGCGGTGAGACCCATCGAGAGATACACATCCGGATAGTTCTGCACCAGCGATGGATTGCATGAGACCTTGTGGCCGCCCATCGGAATCATGGTCATCGATTCGGTACCACCGGCGACGATCACATCCGCGCCACCGGCGGCAATCCGATCGGCTGCAATTGCGATGGATTGCAGGCCGGACGAGCAAAAACGGTTGATCGTCATCGCCGAAATTTCCACCGGCAGCCCTGCCCGCAATGAGGCGATGCGCGCCACGTTCATTCCCTGCTCGGCCTCGGGCATGGCACAGCCAAGTATGACGTCCTCAATCTCATGCACGTCCACCTCAGGGACGCGTGCCAGCGCGCCCCGGATGGCTACCGCGCCGAGATCATCGGGACGGGTGGCGCGCAGGGTTCCTTTGTTTGCTTTGCCGACCGCGGTACGGACGGCGCTTACGATGACAACTTCTCGCATGGTTCGCTATCTCCTCGGTCGAATCTAGTTGCGAAGTGGTTTGCCGGTTTTGAGCGTGAACTGAATTCGCTCCTGCGTCTTGCGCTCGCCGCAGAGGCTCTTGAAGGCCTCGCGCTCCAGATCGAGCAGATACTGCTCGCTGACTGGAGTTCCGGGCGTCAAGGCTCCCGCGCAGAGCACCTCGGCAATCTTGGTCGCAATCTTCACTTCATGGTCGCTGATGAATTCGCCCTGCCGCATCAGATGTACGCCGAGTTTGAGCGTTGCCAAAATATTTTCGCCGGGCGCGGGAATGTCCGTACGCGGCACCGGTGCGCGATAGCCTGCACGGGCAAGTTCCAGCGCGTGCGCCTTGGCGTCACTCAACACGCGTTCGCGGTTCATCGTGATTTCATCGCCACGGCTTAGAAAGCCGAAACCGCGAGCCTCAAAAGCCGATGTCGAAACCTTGGCCATGGCTATGGTTTCGAATGCCTTCTTCATCGCCTCCATCATCTCGACCGATTCGCCGCGGCCTTCCGGGTGAATGGATTGCGCGGCATCGACGGCGCGCAAAGTCATCTCCTTGCACCCGCCTCCACCGGGGAGCAAGCCCACGCCGGCTTCCACCAGGCCCATGTAAAGCTCCGCATGAGGCCGGCGCGCGGTAGCGTGTAGCGACACCTCGCAGCCCCCGCCAAGGGTCATGCCAAAGGGTGCGACGACCACTGGCTTGGGCGAGAACTTGATGAGCTGCGTCATGTTCTGGAACTGGCGCACCATCATGTCCAACTCATCCCACTCCTCATCCTGCACGGCCATCAGCAGCAGCATGATATTGGCACCGACGGAAAAGTTCGCCGCGTCATTGGTGATGACGAAGGCGTCAAATTCGTCGCCCGGGCCACCCCGCTTCAGCACTTGCGAGGTGAGCTGAATAATGTCTGCTCCCAGCGAGTTCATCTTGGAGTGGAACTCAATGCCACCGACGCCGTCGCCAAGATCGATCAGCGATGCTCCGGAATTCGCCTTCACCACATGGTTGGACTTCTTTGCGACCGTGACGCTCCAGACACCGGGCGCCACCTTCTCTTCCTTCATGGATGTGCTGGCGAAATCGAAGTACGCCCTTCCGCTCACGTGATGGGGAGCATCCGTGTACCAGCTGGTAAAGCCCGCAGCGAGAAGCTTCTCAACGTTCGCGGCGACAGGCTTGCCCTCCTGCTTCATGCGCTCCACTGAGGCCGGGACGCCAATCGCATCCCATAATTCGAACGGTCCCATCTCCCAGTTGAAGCCCATCCGCATGGCGCGGTCGATTTCGACTATGCTGTCACTGATTTCCGGAATCCGGTTCGCCGAGTAGGTAAAAACCTCCGACAGCGCCGTCCATAGGAACTGCCCAGCTTTATCAAGTTTCTCGCCACTGACGCCGGTCAACATACGCACCCGCTCGCCGAGCGAATCCACGTTTTTCGCCATCTCCAGCGCAGGGAATTTGGGACGCTGAGCAGGGTGGTATTCGAGGGTCTTCCAATCGAGCGCAAGCCGCTTTTCGCCCTCGGGGCCGCGCTCTTTTTTGTAGAAGCCCGCCCCGGTTTTGTCACCCAGAAGTTTGCGCTCAATCATCTGGTGGTAGAAGGCCGGGAGTTCGAGATCGCCACGCTCATCGAGCCACTCGACATCAGCACCTCCCGCACCGGCAAGCGCGGGTGCGAGCCGCTGGGCGTTTTTTACCACGTGGCCCAGAACGTCGAGACCCACCATGTCGATGGTGCGGAAGGTTGCCGACTTCGGGAAGCCGACTGCAGCCCCAGTGAGCGCATCCACATCCTCAACCGAGAAGTCGAACTCCTGCATCAGGCGGACGATGTTCACCACGCTGAAGGTGCCAATGCGGTTGGCGATAAAGTTCGGCGTATCCTTCGCATAGACAATGCCTTTGCCAAGACGAACGCTCGCGAACTGCGCGACCGCCTCAACCGCCTCCGGATTGCTCTCTGGAGTAGGAATGATCTCCAGCAGGCGCATATAGCGCGGAGGATTGAAAAAATGCGTTCCGAACCAGTGGCGGCGGAAATCTTCACTGAAGCCCTCGGCAATGGAATGCACAGGAAGGCCGCTGGTATTGCTGGTGATGATGGTTCCGGGCTTGCGGACGGCTTCGACCCTCCGTAGCAGGGCGCGCTTGATATCCAGATTTTCGACTACGGCTTCGATGATCCAGTCGCAGTCGGCGAGCAGGTTGAGATGGTCTTCAAAGTTTCCGGTAGTGACCAGGCGCGCAAGTCCAGGCTCCATGAAAGCGGCAGGCTTGGCTTTCCGTGCGGCCTCCAGCCCCGTTTCGGCAATGCAGTTGCGAACCGGCGTTGGGGCGTCGGCTTCAGTATCTGGTGGAACAATATCCAGCAGGTAAGAACGCACCCCGGCATTGGCCAGGTGCGCGGCGATGCGGGAACCCATCGTTCCCGCGCCGAGGACAGCGACTTTCTCGATTCTTTTCAGCATCGGTGAGGCTTCTCCGAACAATCGACAGCAATCAATGCGGCCTAGAAACGGCTCTACTCACCAAAGGATGCCGCGAAGACTACTCCGCAGAACACCAGTGGCTGAAGAGTTCGGATGCAGGGAAAACGGTGAAGTAAGAAAAATGAAACAAGGAAGGTTCTGACACTCGACTCAATTTGGAACTCAGCGCTTCCGAAATCAGCTTGCCCATAAGAGTAGACAAAAGACCCGAAATATAGAGGCGGCGCGCGTCGAGAATGTGGGGTGAGGATGGCAACGACGCGCACCTTTTTAATTGGAACAACCATACTGAATGAATTGCCATTCAGTCAAGAGATAAACTCCTAAGCCATTACAAATATTGGAGATATTTTTCTTGACGCGAAAGGATACCGAGGGCGGCTTCCACGCAAGTACCTGATTGTGCTTACTTCAGGTAGCTGCGAGCCGGGCGATTGACGGCCCCATTATCCGGGGCCGATGGGCGGTCGTGCTCCTTGCGCTTTTCGCTCCCGTGTGGCGGGGCGCTGCGCGGTTGCGACGAACCATGCTGCTTTGCGGGGTTGCGCCCTGCCTGAGCTAAGTTACGCGCCTGTCCTGGGTTGCGCGGCTGCCAGTTCCCGCGCTGTGATGGGCCGCGCTGCTGTGCCGTTGGACGTGTGGCTCCCGGTCCGGACGACGAGTGCAGTGGAGCTGGCGGAGTCAGCCGCTCGGGATGTTCGCGCACAATCTTCTGCGCCATCCTCAGGACTTCGCGCTCGCCCCGATAGGTCAGCTTGCGGTGAGCCTTGTCCAAGGGGAACCAGAAAGCTTTGCGGACTTCGTCGCGCATGTCCGGCCGAATCTGCCCGAGGCGTCCGGATGCGTAAAGGAAGAGATAGAAGCTCACCGCCTTGGAGACATGTTCGCGGCCTCCCCAGGAACGCACGTACAGATAACGGATGGTGGTGAGGCGGAACAAGCGCAAACCACGCACCCCGGTTTCTTCGAACACCTCACGATCAGCGCTCTGTTCAGGCGTTTCGCCCTCATCCACCCCGCCCTTGGGCAAGGCAAAAACCGTACCCTCGGGCCGCGCCTTAGCGCGGCGGGCAATGGTATCCGCGTTGATGATGTTGGGCTCGATGATGGCAACCTGCCATTCTCCGCGAATATGTCTGAGCACGACTCCGCCAGCCGATGTTTCGTACACCACTTTTTTCGCGGACGACGGACTGGCCGCGTCCGCGGCGCCGGGGTGTTCATGCACTGTTTTCTTATGAGCCGGCAAATTGGACACGCTTGGCAGACCTGACCCTTATTTACATCATGTTCGCAAACTATGTGCCTTGGGAGCAAGCGTTTGCTCGAATCCTTTACACGAATTGCGCACGGCATAAGCAATCTGCAACCGGCTTGCCAGTCTACGCCTCTCGCGACACACTGGAAGGACAATGCGGCGCCAGCTCTTTTACTGCGATCACCAGGAAATCCATCTACCGGCGGAGCACAAGTTCCCCATGGCAAAGTACCGGCTGTTGCGCCGGATGCTGGAGCAGGATGGTTCGTACTTAATGACACCAGCCCCAGCGGCCCTGCCAGAGATGATCGAGCGTGTGCATGATCCGGCCTACGTTGCAGCCTTCCTGCACGGCACCCTGACCCCGCAGGCTATACGGCGAATCGGCTTTCCCTGGTCGGAATCGCTCGTCCAGCGCACGCTGTGCAGCGTCGGTGGAACTCTCTCCGCGGCAGCCGATGCGATGGACTGTGGTTATGGAGGGGTGCTTGCCGGAGGCACGCATCATGCGTTTCGAGGCGAGGGTTCAGGATTTTGCGTCTTCAATGATATCGCGGTGGCTGCCGCCTGGCTGCTCCGCGGGCAGGGTCTGGTGCGCTTGGCGGTCGTCGACTGCGACGTGCACCAAGGCGACGGTACGGCGCAGATCTTTGAAGATGATGCGCGGGTGTTTACGCTTTCACTTCATGGACGGAAGAACTTTCCCTTTCGCAAGCAACGCTCCCGCCTGGATGTGGAACTAGAGGATGCGACCGGCGACGAAGAGTATTTGGCAGCACTCGAGGGTGCGATGGACACGGTGCTGGGGTTCAAACCGCAGGCACTGTTCTTCCAATCTGGAGTGGACGCACTCGCCTGTGACCGCCTCGGCAGACTGGCTCTGACCCACGAAGGACTGCGGCGGCGCGACCATCTCGTGTTCTCGCTCTGCCGCCAGAACGCTATCCCAGTGGTGATCACACTAGGCGGCGGATATGGCCATCCGCTGCAAGCCACGATCGAGGCGCACGCCAATACGTATCGCATAGCGCTGGATATCTTTGGCGAAGAAAGGTAAATTGCAGCCGGCTACAACTCGCAATACGGAACGATGTATCAAACAGTTAACGGTTGAAGTGCACAACTTCGGCTTCAGCCGCGGGTTTGCACAATGAGGCGATCCGCATGAAGCAGTTTTCCCAGATTTCACGATCCATCCAAGTGTTTTTTCGTGAGTTGAACGGAGTTTCAGAAACCAAAGCCGTACACCAGCGCACGTTGGGCCTGGCGCTTGGCGGAGGCTTCGCACGCGGCATGGTTCACATCGGCGTGCTCAAGGTTCTGGAGGAGGCGCGGATACCGATCGCTGCCATCTCCGGCACCAGCTCGGGGTCCATCATCGGTGCCGGCTTCTGCAGCGGCCTCTCGGCAGCGGAATTGGCGGAGGTGGGCTGCCGCTTGCGCTTCAGGGACGTCGCCCGTTTGACGCTGGATCGGGGCGGCTTCTGCTCCAATGATCGCCTCGGCGCTTTCCTCGCCCGCATGTGTCCGTGCAAGGACTTTTCCGAGCTGCGCACTCCCTTGGTGGTGGTTGCCACCGAGCTCATCAGCGGGCATCCCGCAATCTTCCGCAAGGGATCGATCTGCGACGCGGTGCGCGCCAGTTGCGCCTATCCTGGAATGTTTACCCCGGTGGAGATCAACGGCGTGCTGCACGTGGATGGCATGCTGAGTTACGAGGTACCCACCACTCCGCTCAAACTCAAGCAGATGGGGATCGATTGCGTGATGGGAGTTCACCTGCAGTCGCGCTGGAACCAGACTGGAGCGCCACGGCATTTCTTTGATGTCATCGGCCAGTGCTTTGCCATCGCCCAGACCCGCATGAGCCTGCAGTGGGAGAAAGATGCCGACCTGCTCCTCCGGCCCAACGTGGGCGGCTTCGCATTCGATGACTTCGCGCGCGCCCCGGAGTTGATCGCCGTTGGCGAGGAGTCCATGCGCGCCGCCCTCCCGGTGCTCAAGCACAAACTCGGGATTGTGGACTTGAAGGAGACTCCGGCAAAGATTGCGGCGGCGAAAGTCGGCAAGCCAGCCGTGGTTCAGACGCCCGCCTAGGCAGGCTGAAACGGCACTATCCACCCGGCGCCGCAGTGGCAGAAAAGCTTTGTTGCCCGCCTGCTCGATTCGCGCGCAGTTCGGACCAGATCGTCGCAAACAGCGCGAGCGTAGCAAGGCACAAAAGCTGACGATTTTCCCAGAACATCGGGAGGACAATCAGGGCAACAACAGAGGCCGCAAGCAGGGCCCGACTTACGGTATTTGCCCGCTTCCGCATCAGCCACTCCGAAGCAATTAGAATTGGCAGAATCAGCAAGGCAGAATCATGCAAATTGCCATGGAAGGCGACTAGGACGGTTGCCGTCACCACCAGTGCGAAATTTAGCTGAAGTGAATCCTGGAACTTGTCGCCGCTCTGCCAGACCGTGACTGCGATGGCTATAAGGGCTGCGGAAAATGCCGCGATACACAAATACAACGTCGGCATAGGCACACGCTGCCCGAGAATTGCAAAGAACAGGCCGCGCAAATTCGGCATGTCTCCGGGATTGATGACTCCCGGATTTTCTGGAACGGACTGAAGCAGAACCGCCGGGTAGCCGACAAATGCACGCCAGCCCACGACTCCAACCGAGAGCAAGCCCAGCGCAAAGCAGGTTGAGAGAAATCCAATGAGAAGCCGCCGACGTTTCTCATGCGCAAGCGTAAGCATCAGCATTGCCGGCAGCGCCAACTGCGGCTTAAACATGGCCAACGCCAGCGTACAACCGGCAAACCCTTCCCTGCCCCGCATCAGACCGGCTAAACACAACGCAAACAGAAACAGGACAAGGATTGAGTCCTGCCCCTGAGAGATGGCGACCAGCAATGGCAGAAAGAAACTGAGAGCGACCAGCGCTAGGTCAAAATAGCTCTGGAGAGAGTGCAAATACGGGCGCACTAGAAACATCGCCCCGATCGACATCACTATATTGCACGCCATCCAAAGCGCAAACGCGGTGCTATAAGGAAGCAACGAGAGCGGCGCAAAGATCAGTGCCTCGAAGGGTGGATGATTGAACGGCAGAAGGGGAGGGCGGCCAAACTTCGTCGTAAAAATCCGCTGAGCGTCCCGCTGAACCTCGAGATCGTAAAGTTGGCTGCCATGACCGGTAGCGAGAATTCGTCCGGCACTGTAAAAGGCGGAGAAATCAGAGCTGCCATTCTTGATTTGCTCCCGCAGCATCCACACAGGTGCAACCTGTATGAAGATGGCCCCCAGCACGGCGAGAAAAAGGAGCTTGCGCTTTGATCCCTCAACTGGCATTAGCGAGCGATATTACACTCCTGGGTTGCTGCTGTCGATTGCTGCTATCAGGACGGTTCAATGTGATCGCAAGCGGCGTAATAGCCTCGCCGTGAACCTGCGTAGTCTATTTCAGGGCTCCCAATTCCGGTCTCAGCCTGTAAATCACGCTATTGATGACGATCGCGGCGATTGCCATGGCTGCGACTGAAACCGGGGCGGTGAAGGTTCCGGCCAGGGTGCCGGCCATCAGACTGCCGAAGGGAGCAAAGCCCAGGAAGGCCGTGGCGTAGATGCTCATTACCCGGCCACGCATCTTGTCCTCCGACAAGTGCTGCAGCATCACATTCACGTTGGCGATCATCAGTACCATGGAGTATCCGGTGCCCACCAGCATCAGCGCGCTCAGCCATTCATTGCGAGAAACTGCGAACAACGCCACAAACCCGCAGAACGCCAACGAGGCGCGAAAAACGACCCGTCCGCGATGCGTCACCTGATGAATGAAAGCCATGGTGACGGCGGCCAGGAATGCGCCTCCGCCATTGGCGGCCATCAGCAGGCCAAAGCCGCGTTCGTTCAGGTGGAGTATCTGCTTGGCGAAGAGCGGTACGAAGGTGATATAGGGGATCACCAGGACGCTGGCAACCGCCGTCATCGCCAGGAGGGTGAACAGATCCCGGCGCTCAAAAACGTAGCGCAGTCCTTCCTGAAGGTCCTCCCACATCGTGTTCTTCTCGGCGGCATACAGCGGCGGATAACTGATGCGGGTGAGCGCCACGAGGACCGCAACAAAACTCAGTGCGTTCAGCAGAAAGTTTCCCTGGATTCCGAACCATGCCATCGCAAAGCCACCGAGCATGGGGCCAACCACGCGTGACATATTGAATTGCGCGGCATTGAGCGCAATGGCGTTGGCCAGGTCCTCACGCGGAACGAGTTGCGGCACCAATGCCTGGTAGCTCGGATTGTTCAACGCCATGGCAATTCCCGTGCTAAAGGAGATCAGCACCAGCAGCGGCAGGGTCATCCAGTGCAGCGCTGTCAGGCCCCACAGGATGAAAGCAAAGATCATCATCGCCGATTGTGTCACCAGCATGAGCTTTCGCCGATTGATGCGGTCGGCGATGACTCCACCGAGCAGCGAAAATGTCAGCATGGGAGCGCTGGAGGCGAAGCCCACCACACCTAGCCAGAATGCAGGATTGTTGGTTGCAAGTTGCAGAACCAGCCAGCCCATGGCGACGTTTTGCATCCAGGTGCCGATATTCGAGAGAAAGTTGCCGCCCCAGAACCATCGGAAATCGCGATTGCGGAGGGCGCGAATCATGTGCGGCATGTCACCACTAGTGCTGCCCACCTGTGGCGCAAGCGGCTCGCTGGCAGCCACCGATTCGAGCGGCTCTGCCGCGCGCTCCTCGGCTTCTCGCTCGCTCGTCCAATTCTCGTTCTGATCCATCAGCTCTCCCGTGGGCAAGAAAAGAGCAGGAGGCGGGCTCCTGCTCCGGTACCGCTCAATTCGTATCCGCTACTTCACACGCTGCAATCCCGCCGGAACCTCGGCCTCGCGGAGAAATTTTGCACTTTCCTCCGGCGGAGTCGGATTGATATAGAAACCCGTGCCCCACTCGAAGCCGGCCGTGTTGGTCAGCTTGGGAATGAACTCAATGTGCCAGTGGTAGTAATCAAGCGAGCTCTCCTGTACGGGTGCGGTGTGCAGGGCAAGGTTGTAGGCGGGATTGTCGAGCGCAATGCTGCACTTCAATAACAACTGTTTCAGGGCGGCCGCCAGGTTGATCATCTGGTGCGATGAAAGATTCTCGAATGCCGACTCGTGGCGCTTCGGCATGATCCAGGTTTCAAAGGGGAAGCGCGGCGCAAACGGTGCAAAAGTAAGGAAATCCTCGTTCTCGCTGACAATGCGCATAGGATTCTCCATCTCCTGCCGCAAAATGTCGCAGAAAATACAGCGCTCCTTCATGGTGAAGTATTGTTTGGCGCCCTCGAGTTCCTCGCTCACGTGCTTGGGCACAATCGGCAGTGCGATGAGCTGCGCGTGTGGATGCTCCAGAGTGGCTCCGGCGGCCTCGCCGTGGTTCTTGAAGATCATGATGTACTTGAAGCGGCGATCCTGTTTCAGATCGACAATCCGGTCGCGCCAGGCCCAGAGTACGCTTTCGATGTTTTTTTGCGGCAGCAGTCCGAGATGGGCGGTGTGGTCCGGCGTCTCGACGATTACCTCGTGTGCGCCAAGGCCGTTCATTTTGTCAAACATGCCCTCCGCCTGACGATTCAGAGTACCTTCAATTCCGAGCGCCGGAAATTTGTTAGGTACTACCCGCACCGTCCAGCCGGTGCCGTTCTTCTGTCCGCTGCCATTGGAATCCGGACGATAGGCCAGCACCTCGGAAGGTGTTTTCATCTCGTTTCCTGGACAGAATGGGCAGAAACCACCCTTCTGTACCACCTTATTACGGAGAAAGTCACTGGGCCGCTTGGCGCGGTCCGTGGAAATGATGACCCAACGTCCGACTACGGGATCTTTTCTTAGTTCAGGCACAAACATTCCCCTTGCGCCGTTAGAGCAAATGGCGGCGCTTGCCACTCATACTACGCCAAGAAAAGGCTTCTTTGAAAAGATCAATCTCCGGAGGCTTTCCCGATACCAAATAGACGCTGACCACGTCAAAACGGGATTGCGGACGCCACCCCGGGCTTCGGGTACGGCCGCTCCGGACAAAGCTGCGAAGAAACTCCGACGCCATACCGTGCAGCTCCGCTTGTTTGGCGCGATCAACGGCAGCTTCGGCAGGCTTCACGGCATGACTGCTGCGGGTCTTGACCTCAATGAAACAGAGGACATTGCCATCCCAGCCGATCAGATCAACCTCCCCCTTGCGTCCCTTGGCGCGCCAGTTGCGAGCGATGATGGTGTAGCCCTGGCGGCGCAGAAAATAGTAAGCCATGTCCTCACCCTTGCGCCCGGTGCGCAGGTGGGCGGCACCACTTGGCACGCGCCGGAAGAGCCGCGCCATGCGATCCAGTGCTGCCGTAATCAGCTCGGGAATGCGTCCGCTGGACATGCCGCAGAGTGTATCGCAGAAGCGCTTCCCTGCCGAGTAAATCACGCTGCAAAGTGCAGAAACTTTGATTTAAGATCGAAAGACTTGAAGGCGGAGAGAACTTTTGAAGAAGCTGATTGTGTTTGATCTGGACGGCACCCTTGCCGAAAGTAAATCGTCTCTGGATGCAGAGATGTCAGTGCTGCTTGCCGGACTGCTCGGCGTGGCCAAGGTGGCCGTGATCTCCGGCGGCGACTGGCCCCAATTCGAAAAACAACTGGTCGCAAATCTTCCGCTAGGTCAGGCAATGGAGAACCTGCTGCTGCTTCCTACCTGCGGAACGAAGTTCTTCCGGTACAGCGGGGAGTGGAAAAAGCTCTACTCGGAAGATCTTACCGGCGCCCAGAAAGCGAAGATCCTCGACTCAATGAATCGGGCACTCGAAGTGACCGGCTTCAAGCCGGAACAGACCTGGGGACAGATTGTCGAGGACCGCGGCAGCCAGATCACATTCTCCGCGCTCGGTCAGCAGGCACCGCTGGTCGCAAAGGAAAAATGGGACCCTGATTTTGCCAAGCGGACGAAGATTAAGGCTGTGCTCGATACTTATATTCCAGAATTCTCGGTACGGATGGGCGGCACCACGTCGATCGACGTAACCAAGCCCGGCATCGACAAGGCCTACGGAATCCGAAAGCTAAGGGACGTTCTCGACATCGCCATCGAAGAAATGGTCTTCGTCGGAGACGCGATCTTTCCGGGCGGCAATGACTATCCCGCAAAAGAAGCAGGCGTGCTCTCCATTCAGGTCCGCGACACCCATGAGACCAAGCGAGTGGTGGAAGCGATCATCGCCTGCCTGGGAAGCGCGTAGCCTCGCATTCAAGCCTTCCGGGTGCCGATTCTCCTCACCCCAGCAGCGCATTTACCTTTGGCATCCACTCGCTGATCGCGATCTTTTGCGGGCACAGCTCTTCGCAGGTGCCGCAAGCGATGCAGGCAGCGGAACGTTGCTGCTCGGTAAGAAAAACCTTGTACTTGAAGCGCGCCCCCGCCGTGTCGTCGAACAGATGGGCGTAGTTAAAAAAGTCGAAGTTGCCGGGTATGTTCACCCCATTCGGACACGGCATGCAATAGTTGCACTGGGTACAGGGAATCACGGTCCGGGCTCGATACAGTTCGCTGACCCGCGCGATCAACTCGTGCTCCGCTTCGCCGAATGCTTGCACGCGCGAGGTCTCGGCAGACCGCAAATTCTCATGCACCTGCTGCATCGTGCTCATGCCACTCAGAACGACGGAGACTTCGGGCTGATCCCATAGCCATGCGAGCGCCCACTCTGCCGGAGAGCGCCGCACGGGAAAGCGTTCCATCGCCTCACAAATATCTTTCGGCGGATCAACCAGCCTGCCGCCCAGCAGCGGCTCCATGATCACGACGGCCAGCCCCTTGCTCGCCGCGAGTTTTAGCCCGCGAGTCCCGGCCTGATTCTCGGTGTCCATGTAGTTGTATTGAATCTGGCAGAAGGTCCACAGCTCGCTGCCGTTTACGATCTCCTCGAAGCCCGCATAATCGTCGTGAAATGAGAAGCCGAGATGCCGGATACGTCCGTCGGCGAGCGCCTCGGCAGCCTTGTCGAGAAGGCTGTGCTTCAGAACAATATCCCGCCAGCGGCTCTTGCTCAGCGCGTGGAGCAGGTAGAAATCGATATGATCCGTTTGCAGCTTTTGCAACTGTTCGCCGAGCAATTTATCAAAGTCCGCGGGGCTCTCCACCAACCAGACCGGCAGCTTAGTGGCCAGCTTCACCTTTTCCCGATAACCGCCCTGCAGCGCCTTACCCACCACAATCTCACTGTTTCCACCGTGATACGAATATGCGGTGTCGAGGTAATTCACGCCGTTGTCGATTGCATGATGAATCATGCGCAAGGCTTCGTCTTCGATAATGTTGGGGCTAAGGCGCTCTTCATCCGTGGTTGGAAAGCGCATACATCCAAACCCCAGTGCCGAAACCTTCCAATCAAGCTTTCCGAAATTACGATATTGCATAATTGCCTCCTCGCCTGCACCCAACCCGCTTGCCGGGCTAACTTCTCCCCTCAAGCACTTCTTCCGCCGTGCACACGTCGACCATGCCGCCGCAACCGTAGATCACCGGCAACACCTTCTCAGCCGGATACTTTCTGCGCCACTCGGCCACCTTCTCGGTACCCGCGCGATAAGCCGGGAGATACATGCGTCCGAGCAGCGGATGCCGTCCCCATGCGCCGCTCAACTTATCGGCACGCTCTTCGCTGACCAGAAAGTCATGGCGCAGCACGCTGGCAACTTCCGTCTGCGGACAGCCTTCGCTCCAGGTCAAATAGCTCGATTGATTCTTTGCGTCGTCCTGCAGCAACGCCAGCAAGGCTCCAATCTGCATATCTTCATCGGGCAATTGATCCAGTTCGGTGACCCCGTGCGCAATCAGGATGGCATTGTTGGCGATGCCTTCAAACAGCGCGGCGGCGCGGGTATTCATCGTCAGCACGGTCGCCTCAAACCCGGCCAATCCGCGTACATAGAGGTTCTGCAGATAGGCAAATGTAGTGACGTGTCCGGGCACAACCTCATGGCTGACTAACTGATAGAACTCCGGCACGGAGATCTGGAGCGAGGCGTTGATCTCATAAGTAGCCTCGTACTGCGGCGAACCGTCGGCGTTGCGGGCGCGCCCCACGTAGTTCATCGAACCGGAAAACCACGCATCCTTGATCGGCAGAAAATCAATGTTGGCTCGTGGAACTGTCGCCAGCTCCCTTGGCAGATAGCGCGAGAGGTGTGCTTCGCTCAGACGATCAAAGTAAGCAATCACCGCCGAACCGAGCGTGCGGACGCTGGCCATGGGCGTAACCCGGTCTTTGCGCCAGGCATCCACGGCGGCGGTCAACGAAGGGTCGTCATGCGAACTGTATCCGGCGCGCCCCAACAATTCCGCGACGCGTTCGCGCTTGGCCTGTGGCTGCGAGGGCTCAGGAGCGCGGCCTGCCGATGCCAACACGCAACGCTCATAAGGCACAGCCGCCCCCTTGCCGCGCATCTCCATCGCAAGATCCCACATGACTTCGAGCGACACTCCCAGACCGGTCAGATACTTGCCGCGAAGGCCTCCGAGTTTGGCAGCCTCGCTCTTCAGCCCCGCAATCGCCGCAGGCAGATCGATCTCCTTTAAATAGGCATCCACCGCCGCGCGGTCGATCGGGTTGCCGCCCACTCCGCCGGTCTCGCGCACACGCGCCGCCGAAGCCGTGGTGTATGCCAACGGTAATGGATCATCACTGAACCACGAATCGGCGATGAAACGGCCGGTGCCGGAGGGACACATCACGTCGCCGCCCCACAGCGTGTCGATCCCAAGCACTGCATCCGCGCAATAACGTTCTGCTGCGTCCATTGCTAGCTCCCTACTTCTCAACTTTCTTCAGCGAACTTAGCCACAGGTAACCGCACAATGCCACGAACATCAGCACCGAGACCGACTCTGAGACCGGAAGATTGTCATACCATGGCGTCTTCACGAGGTCTTCCCGATACCACGGGAACAGCCGCAGCGCCGCGCCAAACACCCCGCCCAGCGCGCCTCCCGCCATCAGCCCTGACGCGATAATCACACCGCGTTCGCGGATCGTGCGTCCGACCTCACCATTCTTGGCCTCCGCCTTCTTATTCAGCAGATGCGAGAGGAATCCGCCGGCCAGCGCAGGAGTATTTAACTCCAGCGGCAGATACATGCCAAGTGCAAAGATCAGCGATGGCTGGCCCAGCATCTCCATCACAATCGTAATCATGGCGCCCACGCCGAACAGGACGTACGCCACCGGTTGGCGGCTCATAAATCCCTCGACCAGAGCCTTCATGATGGAGGCCTGCGGAGAGGCCAGCACCGGCCTCAGGTCGCCGAGCGCGGCTTCGCCGAACTGAAAGGTCCGCGCCAGCATTACGATGGTCAATCCGGCGGCGATGGCCGCGGCGATCACGCCAAGGAATTTGACCTTCTCCTGTGCTGCCGGAGTCGAACCGATCCAGTAGCCCGCCTTCAGGTCGGTGATCGTCTGTCCGCTCACCGAGAGCGCCGTGCAGACCATGCCCGCAATCGCCATCACAAAAAACATGCCCGTCGTGCCTGAGAGTCCAAAGCGCAACAGCACCACAGAGGAAATAATGATGGTCAGCATCGTCATGCCGCTGACCGGATTGCGCGCCGTCGTGGCGATCGCGTTGGCTGCCACCGATGCAAAGAAAAACGAGAAGATTACCGTGAGCAGTAGTCCGAGCCCCAGCACCGCCCAGGAAACTTTCAGGCTCCCCAGCAGCAGCGCCACGCCAATCGCGCTCACCACCACACCCACTAGAATTGAGATCATCGGCACGTCGCGGTCGGTGCGCTCCACATCTTTATCCTCGCCGCGCGTGAAACTCTTGAACGCTATCGTGAATGAGCTGGCAACGATCCTGAGGCTTTTGACGATTCCAAAGATTCCCGCCGTCGCAATCGCGCCCACGCCCATGAATCGCACATAGCTGCGATAAATTTGCACCGCTGACATGTCGCCAATCGGCAACGTCCCCGGATACACCGTGCCCGCAACGTGCTGCCCCACGAAGAAGACCAGCGGCACCAGCACCAGATTTGCCAGCACGCCGCCCGCGCACAGAATCATCGAACTGCGCAGCCCCATGACGTAGCCAAGGCCAAGGATGAAGCTGATCGCGTCAAAGCTGAGGGCAATGCGCGCCTTCGCCCCCAGAGTCTTCATCAGCGGAACCCACTGGAAGCTCACGCTCTCCCGCCAAACCTGGAAGGTGGTAACGAAGAAGTCGTAGACGCCGGAGATAGCCGTCGCCTGCAACAACAGCTTGGCCTGCGAGCCGCCCTTCTCGCCGGTCACCAGAACCTCTGTAATTGCCGTAGCTTCAGGGTATGGAAGCACGCCGTGCATCTGACGCACGAAGTATCGCCGCAATGGAATCAGGAACAGTACGCCAAGGCATCCACCCGCTACGCAGATGAAGATGGTTTGCACCGGCTTGGGATCGAGCTTGAGGATGTAGAGCGCCGGCAGGGTGAAAATCGCACCGGCCACCACCGAGCCGGCCCCGCCGCCAATGCCGGTGATGATTACGTTTTCCAGCACCGTGGAGCGCCGCGCATAGACTCGCGCCAATCCGATCGCCAGAATCGAGATCGGGATCGCGGCTTCCATCACCTGCCCCACCTTCAGGCCTGAGTAGGCGGAGGCAACGGTGAAGATAATGCACAGGAAAGTGCCCCACAGCACGGAGCGCCAAGTCAGCTCACGTTCATGCGCCGAGGCCGGAACGATGGGACAGTACATCTCGTTCTCGCCCAGCGGCTTGTAAGCGTTGGCTGGCAGTGACTTGGTTTCGACTTCTGTGGCCATCGAGAAACCTTTCATCGCGAGACTGCTCCACGAAGCCGGCGATTCTGGGTTCCGGGGCCGAGTATTCCCTCAACCACCCTCGCCGGCTACCGTGAGACTGCGAAACACCAACCCCGCGTGACTAGATTTCGAATACCGCTCCAGTGTCGGCGCTGGTGACGTGCAGCAGGTAACGCGCCAACCAGCCACGCTTTACCTTCGGCTCGAACTTCGGCAGTTCCTTGAGCCGCCGCGCAATTTCAGCATCGCTCACCTTCAACTCCATCCGGCAGGTCTTTGCGTTGATGTAAATGCGGTCGCCTTCGCGCACCGCCGCAATTGGCCCACCCGCGGCGGCCTCCGGCGAAACGTGGCCAATGCAGAGCCCGCGTGTACCGCCCGAGAAGCGTCCGTCGGTAATCAGGGCGGCGCGAATTCCAGCCCCGACAATCGCCGCCGTCGGCGAAAGCATCTCCTGCATTCCGGGACCGCCTCGCGGCCCCTCGTAGCGGATCACCACGACATCGCCATCTTTCACTTCACCCGCCAGAATTCCCTCCAGCGCGGTTTCCTGTGACTCGTAGATCCGCGCGGTTCCCTCATACTCCATCATTTCCGGCGCAACTCCGGCCACCTTCACCACCGCACCCTTCGGCGCCAGGTTTCCAAACAGCACAGCCAGTCCGCCGGTCTGCGAGAACGCCTTGTCCGCCGTCCGGATCACATTGCCATCGGCATCCGGTGCGCGGCGCACGGCATCGGCCAGTTTACCGGTCACGGTCGGCACGTCGAGATTCAGTTCCGTGGTGCCTTGGCGGCTCAGCTCTTTCAGAATCGCAGGAATTCCTCCCGCACGATGCACATCCTCGATGTGTATCTCGGGCCGGCTCGGCGACACCTTACAAATATTTGGCGTCCGGGCGGAGATCTCATTCAGCCGTGCCAGGTTGAACGGAATGCCTGCCGAGTAGGCCAGCGCCAGAGTATGCAGAATCGTGTTGGTCGAACCGCCCATGGCCATGTCAAGCACGAAAGCGTTCGTAAGAGACTGCTCGGTGATGATGTCCAGCGGCCGGATATTTTCGACCAGGCAACGCTTCAGCGCGTGCGCTGCTTGCTTGGAGAGTGCAATCCGGTCTGGGTTGGGCTCGGTACGTGTGTAGCTGTCATCCACCCAGCGCTCGGCTGGAACCGTTCCCGTCCCAGGCACCGACAGACCGATGGCCTCGCCGAGGCAGTTCATCGAATTCGCGGTGAACATTCCGGCGCAGCTTCCGCATCCAGGACAGGCTTTTTCGGCCAGCGACCGTAGCTCCATGTCGCTCATTTTGCCCACGCTGTGCTTGCCCACACCCTCAAAAACCGTGATCAGGTCGGTACCGCCCGGCCCGGCCAGCATTGGACCGCCGCTCAGGTAAACGGCGGGAATATTAATGCGCGCCATGGCGTTGTACATCGCCGGAACGATCTTGTCGCAGTTTGCGATCCCGATCCAGGCGTCGCAAGGATGGGCGCCGATAATGGTCTCAATCTCATCGGCAATCAGTTCGCGCGAGGCCAGCGAATACTTCATGCCATAGTGGCCCATCGCGATGCCGTCACAGACTGCACCGCCCACGTTGGCATACCAGACATTAAATCCCAGCGCTTTTAGTTCCTCGCGCACAATCGCGCCAATTTTGTCCAGATGCGCGTGCCCCGGAATCTGGGTGGTATAGGAGTTGATGACCGTAACGAACGGCTTCTTCAAGTCGTCGAGCGAGTCGATTACGCCCTCGGCCATCATCAGCGAAGCCGCCGGCAACATGTGTGCACCTTCGGCAAGAATTCGGCTGCCGCGTTTGCGAATGTTTTCTATTCCTGGGTTCATTTGCAATCCAGTCTACTTGACATGGTGCTTTGCTTGCACCACCTCACTCCCAAAAACCGCTTCCGTCCCCAGATGGAATCTTATTCCCGCAGCACTGGTGCCACGCGCCTGTGATTCGCATCAGTTGTATTGGCACTGCCCTAACCTGGGCACCTCAAAACCACGATCGAAGAAAAGGGGGAAATAATGGCTGTGTCGCCGGTCTCGAAGAATGACTCTCCAGTGCAGGAGAACTCCGGGCTGCTTGCTCCGGGAACGCAGGCTCCTGACTTCACCTTGCCCTTCGCGCCGCATCAAATGCTTGCGCTGAGTGGACTGCGCGGCAAACCCGTAATACTCGCCTTCTACCCGGCCGATTGGAGTCCGACCTGCGGTGACCAGATCGGCTTGTATAACGAGGTTCTTCCCGAGTTTCAGAAGTTCGGAGCCGAGTTGCTGGGGATCTCCGTCGATAGTCCCTGGAGCCATAAAGCTTATTCCGAAGCACGCAATTTGCATTTCCACCTGCTCTCAGATTTCGAGCCCAAGGGCGCTGTCGCCAAGCAATATGGCGCCTACCGCAGCGCCAATGGATTTGCTGAACGGGCGCTGTTCGTAATTGGAAAAGATGGAATCATCACCTGGAATTATCTCTCGCCGGTCTCGGTGAATCCCGGCGCGGATGGAATCCTGGAAGCCCTTGAGAATCTGCCCCAGTAGGAGAAGCTCATGACCAAGCTAAAAGTGCCCGTTTCTTCCGAAGACCACGTGCAAGGGCCGGAGACAGCCGAGGTAACCCTGGTGGAATATGGGGATTATGAGTGTTCTCATTGCGCTCTCGCGTATCCAGTCATCAAGCGTATCCAGAAGCATTTCGGAAATCGGATTCGCTTTATTTTTCGCAACTTTCCATTGACCGAGTCGCACCCGCACGCCGAATCTGCCGCTGAGACTGCGGAGTTCGCCGGAGCACATGGAAAGTTCTGGGAGATGCACGACCTGCTCTACGAAAATCAACCGCGCTTGAGTGGTGCGCTCTTCCTGGAACTTGCCCGGAAGTTGCAGCTCACACCCGCGGCGCTCAGCCAGGCGCTGGAGGACGGACAGTTCACGGCTCACGTCCGCGCTGATTTCAGCGGCGGCGTCCGCAGCGGAGTCAACGGCACACCAACCTTTTTCATAAACGGTTATCGCCATGATGGCGCCTTCGATTTCGCCAGCTTGGTACAGGCAATCGACGAGGCGATCCACACGACGAGCAGCTCAGCCCGCGGATAATCCACCCCGGGCAGGAACTGCGTAGAAGAGGCGGTACATCTTGGAAGGCAAGCCTCAGATAGCTTGCCTTTTGTGTGCAGGCCAGAGCACGTATCTCGCGTCACTGCGTCCGCAACTTGCACGAATTCACTTTCCCATTCTCGCCCAAGTGCGCGTATCCTTCGGAGCAACCGTCAAACCACAACCAGACGGCTCGCAGGAGGGCGCACGCAATGACCGATGCCACGCAACGAAGCCACAAGCGGGTGGAAATCGTCGTCCCACTACTGTTCATGGGAGGCGGCATAGCAATACTGCTGGGCATAGCCGGGTTGGCGGCCGGCAGTTTCAAAGTAGCTGGACTGCCGCTGCTCTTCGGCGGACTCGGGGCAATTGCCTTTGCTCAATTGCTCGAACTGCTCTCCGAAATTGCAAGTCGCTTGGCGGCGATCAGGGCACAGATGAATAAGGGAGTTCTTGGACTCCTCGGTTAGCCTTGCAGGCTCTTCCCATCGACTAAATTCATTCCGATTGTGATTGTCGTCATAGACTGATGTGATGCATTTTAGATCGTCTTTCTAAGGAGAAAGACCTTATGCCACACGTAATTGTGGATGCCTGTACCAAAGACTTTGCTTGCGTGGACTCCTGCCCGACTGGATGCATTCTTCCCACGGCAGACGACCAGAGAATCGCCGAAGTACCCAGTTGTACATTAACCCGGAAGAGTGCCTCGACTGCGGTGCTTGCGTAACCGCCTGCCCTTCCGATGCGATCTTTCCGGCTGACGGACTGCCGGAAGACAAGAAGGACTTCGCTGAAAAAAACTCTGCATTTTTTAAGAAGTAGTTTTGGAACGGTACGCTAACGATTCCAACTGTGACACGTCCAACAGACAACCTCCTGATTCCACCCCCGGTGATTGCCGGGGTTTTCTTTTGCTGGAAATGAATTTCACACAGGCGTACATCCGGTACTCGAATCGAGGTAGAATGCATTCGCAATTCATCCGGAGGTGGATCATGCCCACTTACGAGTACCAGTGCAAAGATTGCCATGGCGAGTTTGAAAAGGTTCTGACCTTGGCAGCGCACGAGCGGGAGCCCGTCACCTGCCCGAAGTGCGGCAGTAAGAATGTAGAACAGGAATTCACAACCTTCTATCCCGTCACCTCGAAGAAAAGCGCGTGAGAGAACGCGCCAGCGGCTGCTGAGTACATTAACGCGCTGTTCGCCGACGACGAAAGCCCCGCACCGGTAAGTGCGGGGCTGAGTCACTCCATGTTGCGATCTGAGAATTAGCCGGAAACCGTGTCTCAGGCGGCTCTTTCGTAAGGACCCGAGATTCCAAACCTCTCTTGCTGGCGATGGAGAACCTCCTGCGAATCAGGTGGCGTCATCAGAGACCAACTGAGGTTTGGCCCCAAGGTGATCTCGCAATCTTCCTTAGGCTGTTTCAAGAAGAACGACGGATCGCGGTTCCAGTCGAAATCGTGATTAATCTTTTTTTCGTCTGCCATATTTACCTCTACTTCCGGGTTTTCTACTTTCTCGGTTGTCTACTTTCTCGGTTGTCGTTCTTGCGGATTGTCGGTTTTGATGCACGGCCGCGAGGATTGAGCGCGCGAAAATTTATCTCCGCCAAACGTCTTCCCGCCTGACTGAGGTTAGACAAGCGGCCACTGTTGATCTCCTGCGAGAGACTCGGCATCGCCGCGGCACACTCCGCTGGCTCACAGTGGAGGACCAGATTCTGAACGCTCCCGAAACGGCACGGTCGGTGCACATTTTTATTTCACGAAATCTCCATGTGAATAGCTGATGTGGTACCCTTGATACCCTCTCTGAAACGGTATACGCGCCCTTGCTGACAGAAGGGCCGATGCAATGTGCAGTAGGGTTCAGCCCACGACGGGAGGACTGCCATGCACAAACTCAGAATTCTGGTGGTGGATGACGAGCAAGCGATAGCCTCGACCCTTGCCACGATATTCGAATCACAAAGCTACGAGACAGCCACCGCATACAGCGGAGAAGAAGCGATCCAAGTGGCTGGTTCATTTCATCCCGACTGCATTGTGAGTGATGTAATGATGGGAGCGATGAGCGGCATCGAGGCGGCAATCACAATATTGAGTGCGCGACCCCGGTGCAAGGTGCTGTTCATTTCTGGCAACGCCGCTTACGGCGACCTTCTGAGAGACGCCCGGGCGATGGGTTTTGATTTCGAAGTTTTGCAGAAACCAGTTTCTCCGCCTGAACTGTTGACGAGAATTTCTCAAGTTCTTTTGCACCCGGCAAGCCAAACCGCGGCATAAAAGAAGCCGCTCGGGTGTCTCGACGCATCCAACATGGAATCGGCAGAAAGACGCGCCACGGGGGGCTGAAATGTTCCGGTTCGTCACTTCGCTATTCGGCTGTGCTCACCACCATTGCACGTTCCCGATCACTGCCAAGAAGCATGGCACGGCTCCGTCCGAAGGGAACCATCCTGCAACCACCTATATCGTCTGCCTGGACTGCGGCAAGGAGTTCCCGTACGACTGGCAGCAGATGAAGGTAGTGGCGCCGGCGAAGCGCGCGGCTTGACTCCTGGCTGTCGCTTCAGCAGCATGCCGGTTCCTAGGTTGCCGGCGTCCTCCACCTCTGCTTTGTCAGACGGTTCCCGGCGTTCGTGCATCGCTGAATGCAAAGTACTCCAGAGCACTTGCAGAATGCCACGTCAGATTGAATGTTTAGGCCAGATTGGATCTTTAATAAGACGGGTGCTTGTACGATTGACTTTAGAGACTCTGGAACTTAATATTACCCACATCTCTTAACGAGGAAGCATTCACTCGCCCTCTTTCAGAAGGCAGCACCACTCATGTCATGGGTGCCCCGCTCCAGCAGCGTGGCTTGGGAGTCGGGCGCTGTTTGTCTCTCAGCCGCGATCAGTTCGAGAGGTGTGGAAAACGGCACTGCTAAGTACCAGCGGCGAAGCTGTGTCTCGTGCATTAGTGCAAATCCCGCTCCAACTTTCGCCAGAGATCTGCATCCTCAACACATTGGCCGATTGCCAGGCGCCGCAATCAGATTGGTACGCAATGCGGCCTGGTAGTTGAGAATATTGTATGGCGAGAGATCGAATGCTTCCTGCCGTCCTACCGGACGACCCACTGCTGAAAGCACCCCTGCACGATGGAGTTGGAACAGCCCTTGTTCCCGAGCTATGAGTTTGCTGGATCTCTGCGGTGCGAGCACGTGCGCGGACTTGCAATCCCTAGCGTGGTTTCGGTCTTAGGCAGCAGCGTGAGCCACTGCCTTGCGGCACTCTGAGATAGCGTCGCGGCGCGCGGGCTTGGATCTTCGCCGCGCCGAACCTCACCCCTATTTGAAACATCGGCAACGGGCACGGATTAAGTCAGGAACTGATTGGAAAGTAGCGAGCCATAGCCGTGAATACAGATACTGCGAAAGAGAGCCAATGACTGAAATCGCCAGTAGAGACCGAATGATCGCCGCAGCCGTGACCCTCTTTGCACGCTCCGGATTTAACGGTATTACGACCAAGGACATTGCCCATAGCGCCAACGTCAGTGAAAGCAACATCTTCCGCTACTTCCCGAGCAAGCGGGACTTGTTCATCGCTGCCGTTGATTCCGAACTGGGCAAACTGAGTGTTCGCGCCGAAGTGCTTGCCCGGGTGGCCAACGCTGAGGCCCCGCAAGTCGCATTGCGTACCTTATTTGAACTGATCACTGATACCGTCGTTAACTCGCCCGAGTTGGTGCGGTTATTGAACTTCAGCGCACTTGAACTCGGATCGGACATGGAACCTGTCTACCGTAAGCATCTGGATGCAATCGTCGCCGCCTCGGCTAAAAATTTCACAAAATGGTCACGCGAGTACGGATTTCACGACCTGAGCGCACGGGTTACGGTCTTGTCGTTCGTTGCCACCGTCGTGCTACTGCAGAATTTTTATCAGGTATTTACTGGTTCTGTCCTACCTTTTCCATCCGTCAAAAGCGCCGCTGACGAGTACGCTGAACTCTGGTATCGAGTTCTTTCTATTGCACCCCAGAGCGACTCGCGCAGTTCCGAGACGGTTTTAGCGGGCGTTTCGGAATATTAGAGTGCGCACCAGCCTAGGCCAGCTCGTTGCGCGCCCGCCGCACTTGGCGTTCTATCGAACCTGCCGGCAAGATTAGCCGAGACTTCTATGCGCCTGGCGAAGCATCCGCAAACGCCCGGTACAGTGAATGAGGTGGTATTGAAACGAAAACAGAGTTGTTTTTTGGTGCTGCTGCTGTTCGGCATGCAGGTTCTTGCTTCCGGCCAGACACCGGTGGATTCGGGGCCTGAGCAGAATCCCACCGGTGATCAGCCGGTATCGATTTCACTTCGGCAAGATATCAAACATCTCCCTGGAAATTTACTCGGTGACCAGAAGTACATCTGGACGAGTCCCCTACGCTTACGCCTGCAGGACGCCGAGTGGCTAACCCCATTGGTAGGCATTACAACCGGCCTCATGATGACCGACCGGACAACCTCGCACGAAATTACTCGCGCCAGCCATCCGCGGATTAGCAACGATTTTTCCAATGCTGGACTGGGTGTGCTCGGGCTCACCGCCGGAACTATGTATATCACCGGAATACGAAGCAGCAACGATCATTTGCACGAGACGGGCCTGCTTTCGATGGAGGCCGGCGTTGACGCTCTGGGCGTGGACGAAGCACTCAAATACGCCTTTCTCCGGCAGCGGCCTTATGAAGGATCTGGTGCGGGCAAGTTCTTTCAATCGGGCGGTTCTTCCTTTCCTTCGACCCATGCCACCACGGCCTTCGCCTTGGCGACGGTGATGGCACATGAATATCCGGGCCCGATGACCAAGCTACTGGCCTATGGGACGGCGACTGCCATCAGCTTTGCGCGGGTTGGCGCTCAACAGCACTTTCCTTCAGATGTGTTTGTGGGAGCGGCGATGGGCTATCTGATCGGCCGCAGCGTCGAAAAACGTCACCATGATCCCGACATTGATCGTTTCGGGACGTTTGAATCGGAAGCATCTGCGTTACCCCTTGAAAGCATGAGTTCCAGCTACATCGAACTGGATAGTTGGATATATCCGGCGGTCGAGCGTTTAGCCGCCTGCGGCCTCGTCCGAGCCGAATTCACGGGGTTGCGCCCGTGGACACGCATGGCTGTGTACCGCATGATCGAGGACATCGATGTGGAAAATCTGGATGCTTCGGCGGCAGCTTTGGTGGATTCGCTGAGAGCGGAACTCCATCGCGAAGCGGAACTCGATGAGGGACAACTCAACCATGCGATCACCCTGGACGAAGTCTACAGTCGCACGCAGTACCTCTCTGGCACGCCGCTCAATGACAGTTATCACTTCGGACAGACTCTGGCCGATGACTTCGGTCGCCGCTATGGACAGGGCTGGCAGCAAATCGCTGGCTTTGAAGCGCGTGCTGAGCAGGGACGATTCTCCTACTTCGTGCGCGGAGAGTATCAACACTCCCCGAGCATTCCCGGCTACTCCACCGATGTCGCACAAGTGATTGCTACTGAAGACAACACTCCGGTGCAGACCTATAACGGACAAGCCGCGACGAACGTTTTCCGGTTACTCGATACCTACGCTTCGATGCATCTGTTGGGTCATGAATTTTCGGTAGGTAAGCAAAGCTACTGGTGGGGGCCGGGCGATGGTAGCGCCATGATACTCAGCAACAATGCCGAGCCGTTCTATTCGCTGCGCATTACTCGCACAACTCCCCTTTATATTCCGCTACTGTCCAAGTTGCTTGGACCTTTTCGCTGGGACAACTTCTTCGGTAAGCTTTCCGGCCATCAATTTCCCAGGCAGCCGTTCTTTTACGGACAGAAGATCAACTTTTCTCCCACTGAAAATTTGGAACTGGGATTCGCTCGCGACGCCGTCATTGCCGGCACCGGACCGGGGGGAACGCCGCTTACATTCGGGAACTTCTGGAGCAGCTTCACCAGCGCTTCGAGCGGCACGTACGTGACTACCGGGCACAATGTTTTCGGGGAACGCCACGGCAGTTTCGATTTCCGCTATCGTGTGCCATGGCTGAGGAACTGGCTCACTTTATATTCCGACGCGGTGGTTCACGATGATATATCGCCTGTAGACGCACCCCGCCACGCCGCTTGGCATCCCGGAATTTACCTGGCGAAGTTTCCTGGTATCCCAAAGCTTGACTTGCATGTCGAAGGCGGATCGACAGACATCACCACCAAGGCAAAGGGAGGACAATACTTCTACTACGAAAATGTCTATCGCGATGGATATACCAATAAGGGGGACCTGCTCAGCACTTGGTTAGGTCGAGAAGGCACGGGTGGACAGGCTTGGGCAACGTACTGGTTCAACCCCGAGAGCACGCTCCAGTTGGGCTATCGAACTCTGAAAGTTTCGTACTTCTTCGTGCCCCAAGGCCTGAGTCAGACAGATGGTTACGCCAAGTTACGTTACAACTGGCGCAATGGCCTGGCGTTGCAGTTGATGGTGCAAGCCGAGCGTTGGCGGGCTCCCGTCCTTGCTCCAACACCGCAAGTCAATCTAGTTAGCCAGATTCAACTATCATTTCGTCCCAAAAGTTGGAATCTAGTGAGGCCGTAGAGAGTTGCCGAATCACGAAGGTGATTCGGTTCTCCGCGCTGCGTACCATAGTAACTAATAAAAATGACCAAACGTTCGAGAGCCTCGCAAATAGGAACCGCCTTTTCATGTTGAAGAAGGGTTCATTGCTTATACTCGCGTTATAGCACACGGTGAACCTTCTTCTTTCTGTTTTGGAAATAGCCGTCTCGAACTGACCAGTTTGACAGCGCTACCATTCAGCCCACGGTGAGAGTGGCGGCACGTCCCCCGACTGTAGCTTAAGCCGATTTCTAAGGTGGAGAATGCTATGTTGCGTCATTCGTGGAACACTCTTCTCCGGAGCGTTTCCGCTCTGGGAGTCATCGGGATGGTTATCGGTGCCGCAACCCTTCCCCTCGCGGCTGCTACCCCGACCTCCTCGGGAACCCATTCGCATGAAGCCGCGGCGGCGCATCTAGCCGAGAACTACGGCCGCTTGCCCATGAGCTTTGAAGCCAATCACGGGCAGGCATCAAAGAGCGTGTGCTTCTTGGCGCGGGGCCAAGGCTACGGACTCTATTTGACCAGCGGGGGAGCCGTACTGACGTTGCATAAACCAGACAGCAGTCGGGTCGCGGTGCGTTCCCGGCGCATGGCACGCTTCGGCCACTCCCCTGAGCTCCTGGGATCGTCGATTCCGGGAAAGAATACACCGCGTGGCCGGACCGGCGCGGAGTCGGCTACGGGGACCGATGTGGTGCGGATGCAGTTGGCCGGAGCCAATCCTGAGCTCCATCCAATTGGCACCGAACCGTTGCCGGGAACAGCCAATTACATTTTGGGTAACGATCCGGCCAAGTGGCACACCAGCGTGCCCACCTATGCCCGGGTTCGCTACGCGGGCGTGTACCCGGGGGTGGATCTGGTGTACTACGGCAATCAGCGCCAGTTGGAGTACGATTTCGTGGTGACGCCGGGAGCCGACCCCAAGCCCATACAACTGCGCTTTGACGGCGCAAAATCTCTGAAGTTGGATGGCGCGGGCAACTTGGTGATCGCCGCCGACAACGGCGAGGTGGCCTTGCAGAAGCCGGTGATATACCAATTGGCGGGCACCATCCGCCAGCCTGTGGAGGGGCACTTCCAACTGCTCGGCGATAACACTGCTGGATTTGCACTGGGCAGCTATGACCCAACAAAGCCACTGGTGATCGATCCGGTTCTGACTTATGCCACCTACCTGGGTGGCAGCAACGAGGATTTCGCCGTATCTCTTGCAGTGGATGCGGCTGGCGAAGCCTATGTGACCGGGCTGACTTGGTCAGTAGACTTCCCGGTGACCCAAGGTGCCGTCGAGGCGGTAAACCTAGCTGCGTCCGACAACAACGCGAGTACTGCGTTCATCAGCAAGTTGAATTCCTCGGGTACGGCGCTCCTCTATTCGACTTATCTGGGCGGGCTAGCCGTCCCCGACACCGAGAATAGCCAAGGCGATTACGGCCATAGCATCGCTGTCGATTCGAGCGGCTATGCTTACGTGACAGGGTGGACTTATTCGTCCAATTTTCCAGTTACCCCCGGCGCATTTCAGACCACCAACAATGCGGCTCCGTTGTCGCAGGCCACTGGGTTTGTCACCAAACTCAATGCGAATGGGACCGGGCTGGTTTACTCTACCTACCTGGGCGGCAGCATCGTGGATGAGCCGACTTCCCTAACCGTGGACTCCGCGGGAAATGCGTACACCGCCGGATATACATTTTCGCTCGATTATCCTACGACCTCCGGAGCTTACCAGCGCATCAACAATTCCGCGTCGAATGGCGCGTGGAACGCCTTTGTTTCCAAGCTGAACTCCACCGGAACCGCTCTGGTTTACTCCACCTACCTGGGCGGCAGCGGCGAAGACGGTTCCACCATAGACGGGATCTACGCCCTGATTAAAGTGGCTGTCGACACGGCTAGCGACGCTTACGTGGCTGGCTTTGCCGAGTCGACAGACTTTCCGGTGACCTCCGGTGTCGTACAGACCACGAACAATTCCGCTGGCGGAACGAATCTCACCCTGTCCAAGCTGGATCCCACCGGGAGCACGTTGCTCTACTCCACCTTCCTGGGCGGGAGTTCCTATCCAGGAGACTTCAGCGAGGACCTCGCGGTAGATAGCTCAGGCAATACCTATATAACCGGCTACACCTACTCCAGCGATTTCCCTGTGACCACCGGGGCATTCCAGAGCACCAACAACGGTGCGACCAATGGCGACAGCACCGCCTTTGCCGTCAAGATCAATCCCACCGCAACAGCCCTAGTCTATTCAACTTTCCTGGGTGGCAGCGGCGGTGACGACGGATATGGGCTGGCACTCGATAGCTCCGGCGACCTGTATCTGACGGGAACGACGATGTCGAGCGATTTCCCGGTCACAGCAAACGCCTTTCAGTCCACCAATGCGGCTGCAGGAAGCGGCGGCACCAACGCCTTTCTGACGGAGTTGAATCCGGCTGGAAGCAACACGATCTACTCCACCTACCTGGGAGGAAGCGGTGAAGATTACAGCTACCAGGTAGCAGCGCTGAACAACGGAGCCGTGTATCTGGTGGGGTCCACGAGCTCTTCCGACTTTCCGGTTACCACCGATGCCTTCGAAACTACCTACATTTCGGCGTACGACACTGCATTTGTCGCGCAATTCAATATGGGAACAGCTCCGCTCCCCGCCGCCAGTGTAACAACTTTGACATCCAGCGCTAATCCGCAGTTTTGGGGGGACGCGGTAAACTTCACGGCCGTCGTAGCACCGCTCTCCGGTGTGAGCACTCCGACAGGGAACCTAGTGTTCAGCATTGACGAGGTCCCGGTCGCCACGGTTCCGCTGGACGGCACCGGCATGGCAGTCTACTCCACCTCCGGATTGGCAGCAGGCGAGCATTACATCCTGGCCAGCTATGCCGGAGATGCCACTTATGCATCCAGCGGCAATGGCCTGACCCAGACCATTGCGCCTTCTCAAGTTTCGGCGCCAGTCTTTTCCCCAGCGGCTGGGGCCTATAGCTCGGTGCAATCGGTGACGTTAACGGATGCGACCACGGGCGCGGTAATCTACTACACTACCGACGGAAGCACCCCGACCGTCACTTCGGCCAAATACACTGCTCCGATCACCGTAAGCAGCACGGAAATCCTACAGGCAATCGCTCAAGTCACCGGTTACCCGCTGTCTCCAGTGGCAACCGCAGCCTATACCATTACACTCTCTGGATTGCCTATCTCGCTGTCACCAAGCAGCGTGACGGCAGGTGGCGCCGGGTTTACCCTGACGGTCAACGGCACGAACTTTGTCTCCGGTGCCACGGTAGACTGGAACAACTCGGCGCTGGCGACAACCTACGTGAGCGCGAACCAGCTTACCGCCTCAGTTCCGGCAAACTTGATTGCGACCGCGGGCACGGCGAGCGTAACGGTAACAGCGTCTAGTGGCACTTCGGCAGCAGCGACATTCACCATCAATCCGGGCTCGACGGGTCAAGAACCAACCATCAGCAGCCTTTCACCTTCTTCGGTGACGG
>Ga0326727_10000861_pt1 | contig 119400 bp, 106 predicted proteins | sample MB2enrmetagenome_FD_207643 | JGI IMG/M metagenome (GOLD analysis project Ga0326727, IMG submission 207643) | Lab enriched peat soil microbial communities from McLean, Ithaca, NY, United States - MB29MY | ecosystem: Environmental > Terrestrial > Soil > Wetlands > Peat | place: USA: New York... | reverse complement strand
GGCCTTCGTCAATCTCCATGCTCTTCAAAGCCCATCGCATGTGAAAGTAACAATACGTCTCATTGCGCAGCGCCGGCGATCCGCACTGCGTCCCGTTGACTTTAATATGCTGACATCGAGCCACACTTTCCGGATATAAAGACATTTGTAAGCTCCTGTTTCCTGTACGAAGTATGAAAAAAATTGAGACAAATAATCACGATAAGACCAAAAGTAGAGACGCGGTTCGCCGCGTCTAACCGCAGCAATCGAGGACACCGCCGCTCTCAAAGCGGCACTATCCCGACTACCATATTCCCCGTAAAAGCGCTATTTGTAAGTGAACCCCATCACACCAAGTTTGTGATGAATTCCTGAAGGGGTGCGAGCGCCCTAAAACTGTTCCCCGTCGTCACCCAGCCCACCATCCATTGTCATCTGTCACTCAGCCCACGACCCGCTGTCATCTGTCACTCCACCACCCGTTGTCATCCTGAGCGCAGCAGGAACTTCACGAAGTGAAGTCCCTGCGGAGTCGAAGGACCCCTGCACTGCCGCGGTCGCCACAGACGCGTCAGGGAATTCTCCCCATGCATTGGAGGAGTGGCGCAGCTTTCGATCGTGCCCTTTAGGAGAAACCGGACCAGTACGGGTGAAATTTCAAGAGTGGCCGATGGAACTCAAGGGCCGTCCGGCCGAGACGTTGGATGAGGGGAAGGGTGCGGGCGTCCTACTCGTTCGCGGAGGCCCACTCATTCGCAAAGAACGCGAATGAGTGGGGCACTCGGCAATGGGAGAAATACTGTGCCCGCTTGGAGAGCAGCTTCTAGAGCCGCCTGCCTATCCGATGCGTTTGTAATTTGTCGGGCGATAAACTCCCCTTCTACTTTCCCCAAGCCCACGGCCGTATGAGCGATTGCTACTGGACCCTGATATATCGTCTAGGACCCGGTTCCACGACCCACGGTCCCGGCATTGCTTTTTTCTTTTGCATCGTTCATCCCGTCGCTACCGAATAATCGATCCTACCACCAGCCGGTGGCGTTAGGATACGACTGGACCGGGAGTCCCCGGGGAGATGATTCATTTTTTGGACAGTCTTTTTCGCTGTGCTTCTTGCGCTGGTGGTGAATGACGCCCGCCGTGACATGCACAAAACGATGAAGGGATGGATAGCGGCGCTCAAGCCCGTGCAGCAGACCACAATAAGTACATGAATCTCTACGACGACAGAGGCGATGCAAAGATGGCAAAGAAGGAAGCCGAAAACTACATCTACTGGACTAAAAGTGCGAAGTGGTGGAGTTTCTGGGACTGGCTATTGCCATAAGGGACACCACCACACAGAAGAACCTGCTTTTGCACTCGGCCGGGTGCCCTTCCCATCACGCACTTTGTGATGAGTGGGGGTCCCCTTCCCGCCCCCGCTCTGGTATGGCAGAAGCGCGTCTACGCGCGAATGAGTGGGGCACCCGACCGCTCAGGCCGACCGCTCAGCGTGGCTCACGCGGGCGCTGCGGCTCTACAATTAGTGCAGTGACCACAAAACTCAAGATCGGCTACCGGAAACTTGAGGAACTCGAATTCCAGTGCTATCACAATGGGCTTCGCCTTCACGAAGATTCCGTTGCGCTCTTCTGGAGGCGCTCGTTTGCATCGGCATTTGCACTTTCAGTCATCTCGGCTGAGGAACTCGGTAAAGGTTTTGCGATTAACGAGATTGTTTTTCAAGCACGCATTGGCGAAGGATTCCACGACGACGATGAGAAATTCGTGAGATTGTTGCTGTCCGATCACAAGTTAAAGCAAGGGTGGTTCGTATCATCTCTATTTGGCATTGATGCTCCCAAACAAGTCCTGAAGAATTATCAGAGGATGCAAACTGAAAAAAACAATGCCTTCTACGTTGGCGTGCGAAAGGGAAACCATCAAATCGTACGACCATTTCTAATATCGAAATCTAAGGCACGGAACCAAATTCGTATGGTCAACAACGCACTGATCAAATTCATTCAGGTGAGATTGACTGATCTCGATTATGACGAGGAATGCTACGATCAGGTTTTTCGACGACGACCTCTTCTGAAAAAGTTAAAAGCGGCGGCGGCTGCTCTCAGACAACAGTAGTTACTGGGGGGCCGGCCGGGTGCCGACCGCCGACGGGTGGGCAAGCTTCCAATTCTTTTTCGTCACAAACCACCAGTGTGCCCATCACAGACATCCAACCATTCCCTGCGCGACAATGTCCCCTGATGTGTCGCAGCCGAGGTGCGCCGTACCCCAACCAAGGCCACCCCGACCGCGCCAAGAAAAATCGGCAGTAACTCTCCAGTTAACATGAGTTGAGCTGGCGAGGAAGAGCCAAACGCCGCCAAATCTATGAATTTCGAGAGAATTAGGCAAGAAATCGAGCTAAGTCCTTATTTTGAAAGATTTTGAAAATAAGTCCTTGGCGCTCTAGATTTTGGCGGGATGAATCCCCCTAACCCCATGATTCTAAAGATTAGGGGGGAGGGGGGTAGTGGTAAACACGCATTAATACCTTACGAGTAAACAAATGAGAAGGTTCAGGAGTCCTTCGACTCCGCAGAGACTTCACTTCGTGAAGTCCCTGCTGCGCTCAGGATGACAACTTCAACTCCGCGACGATCGCTTTTCCTGCTCGCCTATTCGGTGGGCTGGAGGCTTCCGGCGTACTCGGCGTCCAGCAGATCCTGCGTTTGGCCGTCATAATCGGCATCGAGGGACCACATGAAGGTTCCACCCAGTCCCCGCTTCCAATCCGAATACCAGGTTCGGTAATAGGTGGAGGAGGCATCGTCGTAGGTGATAAAACCGTTATGTCCATCCGCCCGAAGCATGTAAGGGACGAGGGCAATCGGATCGTAGTAGGTCACCCAGCCCTTCTGGTTGATGCGCTGCTTGAAAAACGTTCCGTAGTTTTGGGAGATGACGTAATCGTCGCAATTGCCGTCGCGGGTATGCGCGGCGTTGGGACACTCGCCCCAGAGTTGATTTACGTTCAGGTAAACATATCCATAGTAGGGCATTCCCATGTTCAGTTTTTCGGGTGACATGCCAGCGCCCTCGAAGACTTTGATCGCCCCTTGCGCGCTGCCTCCGGGTTGACACTCCCAAGGCTGCGGGTCATTGTCGTCCCAGAAGATCATGGAGTTGAGCTGGGCATCGTCGGTCCAGGGTCCGGCGCAGTCATACATCATGATGTTGAAGTAATCGACCAGGGGTTCGACGTTCTTCAGGTCGTAGCCCCATCCTCCCCAGGGCGCAACATCGGCGGAGATGGTGTAGTTGGGGCTGGGGAAGGTCGAGCGCAAGGCGCTCATGAGAGCAAAAAACTGCCGGCGTTGCGGGGCGGTTTCCGGATATTCCCAGTCGATGTCGACGCCGTCGTAGCCCTTCTCCGACATGAAGGTCCAGAGGTTGCTCATGGCGGTATCCATCAGGTCTGGAGTGTCTAAGGCCATGAAGTTGCCGCCCAGCAGCAACATCACCTTGACCCCCGCCTTATGGGCCCGGCGGATAAGCGCCGGCTCCAAAAAACCGTCGGGCACCGACAGGGTGCCATCGCCGTTGAGACCGACTCCGGCGTGGTTGATATGAGTGAGCTTTTTATAGGGAATCTGTGCCGCCCCATACGGCGGAGTCTGGTACTTGCTCCAATAGCCGTAATCGCCGACCAGACGCTTGGTGAGTGTGGCCGCCGCAGCCGTGTCCGGCGTCGCGCTCTGGGCCTTGGCCGGCAGAGACAGCAACAGCCCTGCAAGGATAAAGATCGCGGCCCCCATGGCCAAGCCCCGCTTGATGGTTTTCATGAGTTACCTCCCGTGTGGTCCTGGAGTACTGTCGGGGGATTCATGGCAGCCCACAGGACCGCGAAGTTTATCACAAGCGGGGTTTATTACGACGAGATGTGGGCCACCGGCCGGAATCCCACTCATCGCACAGAACGCGATGAGTGGGGCACCCGCGGTGGCCAAAACGCTTATGAAGGAAGTTTTTTCCCGAAAAGGACACAATCACGGCCCACGCCGACGCTTCCTAGAGCCGAGTATATTTTCCGCCGCAGTTCGGGCTGCAGACCGAGGTCAAATTGCACCCTGCGGGCATGACAACCGCTCCCGACATCCTGGTTGCCGATGTAGTTTTCTCCCATCAACAGGAACATCTCCATGGGGAAATCGCCTTGGGCGTAAACGGCGTCGAATCCGAGAAGGCCGAGCGTCCGCTTCAGAGACGCGAAATTGAAGTAGTTGATGTGATCGGGAACGGCGATCCACCAGGGAGCGGCGCCGAGCTTCTTTTTGGCTGCCTCTTGAATGTCGGTAAAGTCATTGGGCACGCGGACACAGAGAATTCCTCCCGGGACCAGCGTTTGGCTGCATTGTTCGAGCGTCTGAATGGGGTTGGGCACGTGCTCCAGCACATTGATCATCACGACCACATCGAATTTTGCGGCGCCGGATTGGGCGACAAATTTCTCGAGGGTCAGGTTATGAACCGTCAGGCCCTTGGATGCGGCACGGTTCGCGGCCTCCAGGGCGGGCTCGGTGCCGACGCCGCTAAAGCCGTGCTCCTGCGCAAGGGAGAGAAACTCGCCCGTGCCGCAGCCCACTTCCAGCAACTTGCGACCGGGAGCGATTCCCTCCAATATAGTGACGATATCGGTGTAGAGAGCGTCGCGCAGCCATTGCAACTCCTTGGCCGCCACCGCGCCACCCTCCATCAGGCGGCGAAGTTCAGGGGCGCGGCCACCCTTGCGCAGAAGATCGTAGTAGCGGCTCTCGTAGAACTCATTAATCTCGGCTTCAGGAGGAATCGGATCCAGGTGACGAAAGCCGTAAGTGGGATCCTCGACGACGCGGAATCCGGTGGATTCGGTGGGATTGTCGGGGTAGTTGTGCGGGTGGTCTTGATCGGGATTTTTCATCGACACGAATCTCTCCAATAACAGGCCAAGGAGGCTGCGGAAAAGCTAGTTCCCGGGCAGAAGGTGCGCCCTCAGCGGCTAAAGCCGCACCCAAAGCAATGCAGCTATCGCAGCGGTAAACCGCTGCGCCACCCTAAAACCAGATGCAAAATCGAGTTTTTCCGCAGCCTGTAAAGCCGGATTCAAAGCAATACACTTATCGCAGCGGTGAACCGCTCCACCCCATCACGCCAAAAGCGGGCGTGCTGGGGACCCCGGCGCTGCGCCACCCAAAATCAAGTGCAAAATCGACCCAGGGCAAGACTATATCAGAAGCGCGGGTGGGCCAATCTCCGAGCGCAGTATGGGCCACGTCGCTTTGAAATTCGGCAAAACAGAATCCGAGAAGTGCGGCACCCACTACCCACCCCCGTGGTTTGTGTCGGGCTGATATATCGTCCAGCCGTTGGCGATGGCGATCTCTTTCAGATCCGGATTGGGGTTGATGGCGAATGCGTGCTTGGACATGGCTAGCATCTCGCGATCCCAAATGGCGTTGCCGAAGGCGCAATCGGGCCGGTTATCGGGAGACGACTTTAGCGCGGATCGAATCGCGTCGGGCTTGCCGGGGCCGCTGGGAACTTGAATGAGGCGGTCGGTGATGATGCCGTTCTCGATTGCCACTTCGGCGGCCAGGATGCGATTTTGCGGGATGCCGAAGTAGCTCATGCCGGAGCGGATCACCCATTTACTCGAAGAGGAAACGGCCCAGACGTCGCATCCGGATGCTTGCAGGCGCTCGACTAATGCGCGCATCTCCGGGAAGATTTGTTTGGCGATGGCCTCGGCGAAGTAGGTGTCGGTCGCCTGCTGCACCACTTCTTCGCGCAGTCCGTGGTGCATGGCGACCACTTCTCCGCACATGACTTCTTCGGCGATCTGGCCCGCTTCGTAGGCGGCGTGGCGCGAGCGGATCCACTGCTTGACCGGTTCCGACACGAGGCTTTGGTTCATTTCCCAGGAGTAAAATCCTTCGCCCGCGTCGCCGGACCAGAGTGTGCCGTCGCAATCAAACGTGGCGACGAGCGGTTTGAGGCTGAGCACACTGGCGATGAATTCGTTTTGAGCCTGGGTTAGATGCGTCATGAAATATAGGGCCCGGCAGGAATCATTTCGGTTGCAGATGCTGTGGCGGCAAATCCAAAGCAGCGTACTGCTCGGGCGTATCGACATTGACGGCAACCAGCGGGTCGTCCACCGGAACGTACTCGATCTCACTCTGGTGCGCGTGCTCGACGTCGCGGGCGCTCGATGTTTCGGGAGCTTTGAGAAACGCTTCCAGCATCTCGCGGCCGAGCAGAACTGGATGCCCGTGTTCTCCCTGATATTCCGGGATCACAGCCCATTTCCTTTGGGCCATGGCGCGTTCGAAGGCGGCTTCGAGCGTCTCAATGGTTTCACTGCGGACCGGCGGCCGGTCGACGAGCGTGACCATCGCGGCATCGCTACCGCGGTTGAGCACTTCATGCAGGCCGACCTGCAAGGAACTGAACTGGCCGCGCGCTGGATCGGGATTGACCACCAGCGCCGCTCCGTTGGCATAGACGATGGGAGCGAGCGCGGCTTCATTGTTGCCGACCACGACGAGCACGACGTCAACGTGGGAAAAGAAGAGCCGTATGGCGGCGGAGAGGAACGTGTCAGAGATTAACGCTTGGTTGGTGGAGAATGGAGGCCAGGGCAGCAACGCCTTGTCGCGTCCCATGCGTGAGGACTCACCGGCAGCAAGAATGATTCCGCAAAGGTTCGGAGTCGTCCCCATAAGGGGACGATAACAAACTGACGCGACTCTGCCAAGGAGAGGGATCACAGAGATGGGTTTACAGGTAAGTTGATTGAGTGTGCGTGAACGAGATTGGACGCTAGGAAGAGGCGACCCTCGGCGGCAAAAGCCGCATTCAAAGCAATGCAGTCACCGCAGCGGTAAACCGCTGCGCCACCCAAAATCAAGGGCAACAGCGACTTTTTCCGCAAGCAGTGAAGAGGCACCACTCCGGCGAAGCCGTTGCGTGATTAGGTTAATCGGTGTTCTCTTAGTTGAAAGTTGGAAGCTTGACCAAATCGTTGTGGGGAACGCGTTCCACCGCTTGTCCGGCTTTGCGCCAGGCGCGCAGGCCGCCGGCGATGACGAACACTTTGAATCCGAGATCCTGTAATTGGCGCGCCACCCGGGCGCTCGTGGCTTCGCGCTGTCAAGTACAGTAGAGATAAATCTCTTGATCCTTGGGCAGGTTCTTGACTTCTTCCAAGAGGTTGTTGGGTTCGATGCGGATCGATCCGGCGATGCGCTCGGAGTCGGCGTCGTAGTAGCCGTGGCTGCGGACATCGGCGATCAGCATGTTCTGAGCCGCCTCGGAGGCCAGCCTTTTGGCTAGCTCCTCCGCCGGGATGCGGGGAATCACATCGAGGAGCCGATACTTGCGGTACAGCCAGATGCGATAGACGATATACGCGGCGAGTCCTATGGCGAAGACGATCTCGGCGGCAAAACCGGCGGAGCGCAGCCCGCGCGTGATGGCGCGAAGCGCGTCACTGAACACATATCCTGCGACGGAGTACGCGCCGACGTAGAACGCCGCACCGAGTGCATCGAATTGCAGAAAACTCCCCAGGCGCATTTTCATGCTTCCGGCTAGGGGAGGAGACATGGTGTTGATGCCGGGAACGAACTTAGCGAAGAGCAGAGTCTGCTTGCCGCGGCGGTAAAAATATTCAGCCGAGCGCAGAATGCAAGTTTCCGGATTCGCCGAAAGGCGGCACAGCAGGCCCAAGAGCGCCCATCCGCTGACGCGGCCCGCGAAATAGAGGACGACGTCGCCGGTGACCATGGCCAGAAGGGCTATGCCGAAAACTAGATAGAGATGCAGACCTCCATAGGCAGCGACGGCGCCGGCGGTCAGGATGGCGAGCGCGGCGGGCAACGGAACACCGATGGCTTCCGAAAAGCAAACGATCGCTAGAAAGAGGTAGCCATGGTGCGAGATCGATGAGAGCAGGTTGTTCATCGCGAGAAGGAGTGCTTCCAGTATACCAATCGCGATGCGGTGGCTCCCTGTGACTGAAGCGCCGGTGGTGGTTAGTTTGCGGATAGCCGACGAAGCGGACAGAATCGCCGTATCCGCCCGAACTCGTTCAATGGGAAGCCGGCAAGGGTGATGGTGCCGGTAGCGGTTGCGGCTTTTTCCTCAGGACCGCCGCGGAAATCAGCGTGATGGCAAGCCCAATCGGGAAGGGCTCGATGAAAGTCATCAGTGAGTTGAACAGCGGGTTTTCGTACTGCTCCTTGAATTTCTTCAGTTGCTGAACTTGCACCTGGACGGCTGCGGGACTCGCGCCGGAGGCCTTGAGCTTCTCGATCGTATGAGCGCCGTAGTTGTCCATGAAGTCGTGCATGAAGTTGAAGTAGAGGATTTCCCACGTCACGACATAGAAGATGCACGAAATCAGGGTAATGGAGATGCCCACGGCAAACCCTTTGGCGAAGGTGATCTGGCCGTTGCCAACGTTGTCGCGGTAGGAGCGGATGCCGAAGAACACGAGCAAGAACGAGAGCACAATGGTGGTGTAACCGACGATCAAGGCCTGGTTGAAGCCTATCCGGTGCTGGAACGGCATTGTCGCCACCATCATCAGAGAGGAAAGAGCGCCGGAAATCAGCCCGAAAGTTAGCGTAATTGTTTTCATTTTTTTCTCCACTCAGATTCAGACGTGCTGATCGACTAGAATTGGATTCCCGTCGGGGTCGAGTGCGGCAAAACTCGCTGGCCCCGTGGATGTCTCGTCTGCCTCGGTCAATAGCTGTACACCTTGTGCTTTCAATTCGCGCTGCAGATCGCGAACGTCTGTGAATTTATCGAGCTTGCCAGCATTGCTGTCCCAGCCAGGATTGAAGGTCAGGGTGTTCTTCTCGAACATGCCCTGAAAGAGGCCGACTACGTGAGGGCCGTTCTTTAGAATCAGCCAGCGCTGCGAGGCATCTCCGGCGAAGACCTCGAAGCCGAACTTCTGGTAGAAAGCCTTCGAAGCTGCAATGTCTTTGACCGCCAGGCTAATTGAAAACGCACCAAGTTCCATGTTCGCTCCTTCGTAACGTATGAAATGCAGTCGCACCATACCGCGCAGGCAGGACCTTTGTCGTCATCCTTTCGGGTGATTTTGGCGGCGGGAGCGAAAAATCACTCTTACTAGTGAGCCGTTCAGGGGAGCAAGCCGAGTTCCTTGCCGAGTTGCACCGCTTGTGTCCGTCGCTTGGCGCCTAATTTGTCTAAAACACGGCTGGAATGGGTCTTAACCGTATTTTCGCTCACATAAAGCTTCCCGGCGATCTCGCGGTTGCTCATGCCTTGAGCGATCAGTTCAAGGATCTCAAACTCGCGGCGCGTGAGGCCGAGGTCCTCTCGTTTTCTGTCGTCTGGGACGAAAGGTCCGCGAGCCGGGACAGGGACTTCCTTCACAACGACCGTTTCCCGCTTCGATGTCAGCTTGACGCCGAGCCAGATACCGAGAACGGCAAAGGTCGCCGCGATCAGTCCACCATAGATTTCGATCGAATGTTCGATTACCAGGAACCGATACTCAGTCCACTGCAGCACAGTAATCAGGATTCCGCCGATTAAGCCGTAAATCAGTACGTGCCGCTTCATAAGTTTCAGGAGGAGAGGATACACGCCAGGATTCTCTCTCGCGTGGTGGCGTCGATTATACCGTTGCAGGGGATGTCAGCGCCTTGACCGAATTTGCGCAGGAAATCCTGCTACAGTAATAGGACTTCAGGAGGAGCCTTTGTCCGCCGAGAGCCGCCGCTACATTAATCTCCCGAATCGTCCCGCAAGTCTTCCTTTCAGCGACGGCGTGCTGGTGGGCGATACGCTTTACATCTCCGGACGGATTGGCCTCGATCCGGCGACTGGCGAGGCACCAGAAAGTGTTGATGCCGAGATCGAACTTTTGTTCGAGGGCTTCCAGGCGGTGCTCCGCGAGGCTGGCATGACGATGGACGACTTGGTCTGGGTGCAGGTTTATTCGCCGGATGTTTCTTTGTGGCAACGGTTCAACTCGGCCTACGTGAAGTTGTTCTCGCGGGAGTTCCCGGCGCGCGCGTTCTTGGGATCGGGGACGCTGTTACTTAAAGGGCGGTTTGAGATGCTGGGGATTGCTGTGAAGAGCTAGAGCGCGAATCCGGGCCTGGCGGCCCCTGGCTAGCTGCCGAGCTTCGCTCGGCTTGGACCCTTCGACTTCGCTCAGGGCAGGCTCCGGGAGCGGCCGTCCCTACATGAGCGCGGCTAGGGCTATTTTTCTCTTGCCACTACGAACTCTGGCGCCCACAGCAGAGCGCGTTTGAACTCCGAGTCGGGAAATATGCAGATGGCGTTACGCGCGGATTCGGCGTAGCGGGCGGCCTCTTGGGAGGCGTACTCGAGCGAACCATAGCGGTTCAGGATGGCGAGTATATCGGCATGAGTGACGCCATTGAAGGCGCGATCGCGCAGGATGGTTTCGATTTGGCGGCGCTCGGCGGCGGTGCAGCGCTCGACGGCGTGAATCACGGCCATGGTGGCTTTGCCTTCACGCAGGTCGCTGGCCACGGGCTTGCCCAGCACACTCTCTGAGGCGGTGAGGTCGAGCACATCGTCCACAATCTGGAAGGCCATGCCGAGGTCGCGTCCGTACTGGCCCAGGCGTTCTTCCTGGGCCACGGTGGCGCCGCCTAGAATGCCGCCGACTCTCATGCACACCGAGAAGAGACACGCCGTTTTGCGATAGATCAGATCGAGATGCTCCTGCAGCGAAATCAGCTTGCCGAGCTTCTCCATCTGGAGCAGTTCGCCTTCAACCATCTGCTGAGTCAGGTCGATGAGCACGTCGACGATGCGGAAATTGCGCTCCTGCACCGCGATCTTGAACGCCTGCATGTAGAGCCAGTCGCCGGCGAGCACGCACATCGAATTACCCCACTGGGTGTTGGTGGAGGGACGGCCGCGGCGGATCTGGGCCTCGTCAATGATGTCGTCGTGGACCAGCGTCGCGGTGTGGATGATCTCGACCACCGACGCCAGCTTTACCGCGCCTTCGCCCTGGTAGCCTAGGAGTTTGGCGGAGAGCAGCAGCAGCGCCGGCCGGATGCGCTTGCCGCCGCCGATGCGCAGGTACTCGCCGATCTCCGTGATGGCGGCGACATTCGAAACCGTGTCGCGCCCGAATTGCTCTTCAATCGCGACCACGTCGTCACGCAGAAGGTCGAAGATCTCTTTCCCGTTGATGGAAGTCGTGGTAGCCAAGCCCTTAGTTGCTCCGGTAATTCGTGAACTGCAGATCGATGCCAAAGTCCTGATGCTTGACCATCGCGATGATTTCCTGGAGCGTATCGCGATCCTTGCTGCTGATCCGGACGACATCGCCCTGGATGGAGGCCTGCGCTTTTTTTTTGGAGTTCTTGACCAGCTTCACGATTTCGCGCGCTTTTTCAATCGGGATCCCCTGCTGCAGGGTGATCTTTTGTTTCACCGTGCTTCCGGCGGCGGGCTCCAGCGGGCCGTAGGTCAAGCCTTTCAGGGGCACGCTGCGTTTGACCAGTTTCTGCTGGAAGACGTCGTTGACCGCCTTCATTTTGAATTCATCGGCGGAGTGAAGCATGATGGCGTCGGTGCCTTCCATCGCGATCTGCGACTTCGAGTCCTTGAGATCGAAGCGCGTGCTTACTTCCTTCATCGCCTGCTGGATGGCGTTGGAAACTTCCGCAAGATCGATCTTGCTGACGATATCGAAGCTGTTATCGGGCATGGATTGTCACCGTCAAAGCTGCCGTGAAAATCTACGACGGTCTTCTTAAATCTCCGGATTGTCACAGTGCGGGGTGCTCGCTCGAAATTCCGAGCCCCACCGATCGCACACCCCAAATATGTACTCCTGAGGGTAACAGAAGAGGCACTATCTGCGAAGGCGGGTTATGCGCGGACTTCCGGGTTTGCAGGTTCCGGTGCGAGTCCAAAGAACTTGTAGAAATTCTGCGCGGTTCGCGAGCCGATTTCTTCGGTGGACAGGTTGCGCAATTCGCCAATCTGGCGGGCTACCTCGCGCACAAACGCCGGTTCGTTGCGCTGGCCACGATGCGGGATCGGGGCGAGGTAGGGCGAGTCGGTTTCGATTAACATGCGGTCGAGCGGGATCATCTGTGCTGCGTCGCGGATGGGCTGCGCCTTGGGGAAGGTGATGTTGCCGGCAAAAGAAATCATGAAGCCCATGTCGAGAGCGCGCCGGGCGTGTTCGATGGTTCCGGTGAAGCAATGCAGAATGCCGCCCAACCCGCTGGCCGTCCAATGTTCGGCGATTGACGACAGGCAGTCGTCCCATGCGTTCTGGCTGTTGTCGGAGGGGCGGCAATGGATGATGATGGGCAACTTCGCCGTTCGGGCCAACTCCATCTGCTTTAGGAAAACGGCTTTCTGCGCTTCTCGCGGCGAGTGATCGTAAAAATAGTCGAGGCCAATTTCTCCCCAGGCGATCACTTTGGGATGACGCGCCCACTGCAACATTTGAGTGTCAGCGGCTGCGTTCGCGAGGGATGCTTCGTGAGGATGAATTCCCACGCTTGCCCAGATTCTGGGATATTCCGGCTTGCCGTCGTATTTCTCTGCCAGCCGAATCCCGCAGTCGGCTGTGTCCGGGCCGTCGCCGTTTCCGATGGCGAGATAGGCTTGGATGCCGTTTTGCTTCGCGCGCGCAAGAACCTCGTCGCGGTCGGTGTCGTAACGCTTGCCTTCGAGATGAGCGTGAGAGTCGATGAACACAGTCGTTGGTCGATGATCGTTAGTCGTTCGCGAGATCGTGTGGGGACGGGCGCCTCGCCCGTCCAAGCGAAGCCAGCGTGCGCGCGGGAACCTCGGTCGTCCCTCCGGGACTTGCGTCGTCATTCCAGCCAACCCCGCGCTGAAGCGCGGGGCTAAGCTTGACCGCCCCTCCGGGGCTTGTATTCTCTTGTACTGCGTTCTAGTGTAGCGGCAGAATCTTCACGTTCACAGAGCCGCTCTACTTCAGGCGCGTGCCTACCGGCACATCTTCCAGAAAGCTGGCCAGCACGGGTTTTCCGCCTTCGGGCGAGGCGGCGACTATCATGCCGTTTGATTCCAGTCCGCGCAGCTTGCGGGGCGCTAGATTCGCCACGATTACTACTTTGCGCCCGATCAGCGCTTCCGGTTCGTAGGCTTCGGCAATGCCGGCTACCAGTTGGCGCACTTCGGTTCCAAGATCGACTTCCAGGCGCAGCAATTTGTCGGCGCCTTTTACTCGCTCCGCGGTTTTCACCTGGGCCACGCGCAGCTCTACTTTCGCGAAGTCGTCGATGCTGATTTTGCCATCGGGAATCGCGGCGGCTGGCTTGGCTGCGGCCGCTTCCGGCTTAACTGGCGTTGCAGCGGGCTGCCTCGCTTCGCTCGGCTGGACGGGCGAGACGCCCGTCCCCACACTGGCACTCCCACTCGCACTTTGTTCTTCCACTTTCTGCATCCTCTCTACTGCCGATTTGTCCGCTCTTGGGAACACGGCTTGTACCTCGCCCAACTTTGTGCCGAGGTGGAGCTGGCCCCACTGCAGTCCGGTCAAATCGAATTTCTTGATATCTCCGAGGCCCATCTGGGCCCAGATCTTCGCAGTGGCGTCGGGAATTACCGGATGCGCTAGCGCGGTTACAATCCGCAGCGCTTCGGCGCTGGTGTAGAGCACGGTGGCCAGGCGCGAGCGGCTCTCCTCGTCCTTTTTTTCATCGAGAGACCACGGTTCGTTTTCGACGATGTATTTGTCTACGACCGCAACGAGTCCCCAGGCGGTTTCTAGCGCTCGCGAGAACTGGTATTGGTCGAAGAACGCGCCACAGTCGGCGATCGCGTTTCTGGCGGCGTCCGCAATCGCGGTGTCCGCGGGAGTGTGCGCGTGCGAGGGATACGGCACCTCTCCCTTGAAATAGCGCGTGATCATAGTCAGAGTGCGGCTGGCGAGGTTGCCGAGCCCGTTGGCTAGATCGGAGTTGTAGCGCTGGACGAGCGCATCGAAACTAAACGAACCGTCCTGTCCGAAGACGACTTCGCGCAGCAGGAAATATCGCAGGGCATCAGTGCCGAGAACGTCGACGATGGTTTCGGCGCGCACGATGTTTCCACGCGACTTCGACATTTTGCTTTCTTCAAACAGCAGCCAGCCGTGCGCGGTGATGCCCTTGGGCAAGGGCAATCCGGCGGCCATCAGGAATGCCGGCCAGTAGACGCAATGGAAGCGCACGATCTCTTTGCCGATCATGTGCACGTCGGCTGGCCAGTATTTATCGAACTTGCTGGTGTCGCTGGAACCATAGCCGAGCGCGGTGATGTAATTGGCGAGCGCGTCGAGCCAGACGTAGACCACGTGTTTGGGATCGTCCGGCACCGGGATGCCCCAGGAAAACGTCGAGCGGCTGATGGAAAGATCGCGCAGGCCGCCACGCACGAAGGAAAGCACTTCATTGCGCCGCGTTTCGGGGCGGACGAAATCGGGCTGCTCGGTGTAGAGGCGGATCAACTGGTCCTGGAATGCCGAGAGCTTGAAGTAGTAGTTTTCTTCGTGGACGGTCTCGGTCGGGCGGCCACAATCGGGGCAGAGAGCGCCGGGGCCGACGGCGTCGACGTAAAGCTCATCGGAAACGCAGTATTGGCCGGTGTAGGTGCCCTTGTAGATGTATCCGTTATCGCGAATCTTGCGCCACAATGCCTGCACTCCCCGCTTGTGCCGATCGGAGGTGGTGCGGACGAAGTCGTCGTAGGTGAGGCCCATGCGATCCCAGAGGGCGCGGAATTCGGCGGAGATTTCGTCGGTGAACAGCTGCGGCGTTTTGCCCGCGGCCTGGGCGGCGCGCTCGATTTTTTGACCGTGCTCGTCGGTGCCGGTCAGGAACCAGGTGTCGTCGCGCAACATGCGATGGCGGCGAGCGACGGTGTCGCAGGCGATGGTGGTGTAAGCGTGTCCAATGTGGGGATGCGCGTTGACGTAGTAGATCGGGGTCGTGATGTAAAACTTTTTGGCCATTCCTGTGCCTTGGAGTCGAATTTTACCTCAGCGGCTAAAGCCGGCTCTAACAACAAGCCCGTTATCGCAGCGGTTAACCGCTGCGCCACCCAAAATCAAGTTTAGCGCCGACTCTTTCCGCAGACTCGCGAGAGAAAACTAAACTGGATCTGCGGGGTTATGCTGCGTCGGTTGCATTCGATGTGATGTCGTCGACTTCGATTCCGATGTGCCGCAAGTGGTGCAACATGTGCACGACGTAGTCGTCGAATACGAACTGAAGGGTCAGCGGTTCAGACCCGGCTACGGTCAGCATCCTTGACCACTCAGAGTCGGGCACCGCTTCGGCAGCGGCCAGCAACTGCCGGTTGAGCGCCTGCCACAATTCGATCAGTTCTGCCCAGGCGCGGCGTTGGTAGGCGTGTATAGCTACCCAGCGATTCTGCTGGTAGCCGGGCATGGCCGGATTATCTTCCAACTGCGCGCGAACGATCCGCTGATGATTGTTGGCGGCTGAATCGAGCAGATGCCCAAGTTCTTCCTTCGGAGACCAATTTGACGATGTTGGCTTGGTTGCGACTGTGTCCTCGGAAAGCCTTTGCAGGCGGCCCGGCACGCGCTCCAAAAGGTCGCGCAACGAATTGAGCTCTGGCATGGATCCTCCTGATGACGATTGTGAATTTGAAACCTGAATCATCCGTCTTTCTTGCCACCGGCGTAGGCTCTCACCGCCTCTTCCATCACTTGCTTCAGCGGTACGTGATGTGCTTCCGCCAGCGCCCGGCAGTCTTCGTATTCCGGCGCGTAGTTCGTGAGACTGCCCGAAATGCTGCCGTTCATACTGGCAATCTTGATTCGCACGGGACCCCACATTGTGTCGACATTTTCCCACCGTCTTGAGAGCGTCTGCCGCTGTTCTTCGCGGCGGCGCACGCCCAGAGTTGTGGTCTCGGCGAAGATCAACTTTGTCAGGCGATTCGCGTCTTCCATTTTCGCCAGCACGGTTAGGAGCGCGCCGGGGCGGCTCTTCTTCATTTGCACTGGGACGCTGAATACATCCAGAGCTCCTTCGGCTAGCAATCGCTCCATGGCGTAGGCCAGCACTTGCGGACTCAGGTCATCGAGATTCGCTTCGAGGACCGTGATCCTCTCATTCGATGCGCTTGGCGATGCGCTTGCCGATATGCTCGGCGATTTAGTCGCATCCGCCGGCAGAGCATCTCCAATCGTCAGGCGCAATAAGTTCGGGTGTTCGGGGAAATCTCGCGTGCCCGCGCCGTATCCTGCCTTCTCGATCTTCATCGCCGGAAACGATGCAAAGCGGCTGCTCAGCGTCTTCACTATGGCCGCGCCTGTGGGCGTCACCAGTTCAAGCTGCGGTCCCGATGAGTAGACCGGCGCGTCTTGCAGCAACTTCAGCGTGGCTGGCGCGGGTACGGGGAGAGTTCCGTGGGCGCACTTGACGGTTCCACCGCCAACGTTCAGCGGTGAGCATACCCATTCTTCTACCGCCAGAGATTCCGCTCCCACGGCGGCACAGACAATATCGACCATGGCATCGACGGCGCCGACTTCGTGAAAGTGAACTTGCTCGATGGGCATGTTGTGGATCTCGGCTTCGGCTTGGCCGAGCGCTTCGAAGATTTTGATCGCAGTTCTCTTGGCGTTGCTGTTGATGGCCGCTTTCTCAATAATCTGGCGAATCTCGTTCAGGCCACGAGCGTGCTCGTGGTCATGTTCATGCGAATGCGCAAGACCGCTGTCGTGTGAGTGTCCGTGAGCGTGATTGTGTTCGCGCTGCGCCTGGAAAACTTCCCGCGGGAGATCTTTTTCGCCATTGGAGTACACGTCCACTTTGGTTGCCGAAATTCCGCCGCGCACGACCCGCTTAATCTCCAATCGCGCACCAATATCGAGTGCCGCTACCGTGTCTTCGAGAAGCTTTGGAGACACTCCGGCATCTGCCAGAGCGCCCAGAAACATGTCGCCGCTGATGCCGGAAAAACAGTCGAGGTAGGCTACGCGCATGGAAGAACCGTCGTTGGTCGTTAGTCGTTCGTCGTTGGCAAAACCAGATTTTGCGAACTTTGGAGGCTAACTGGCTTGGCTCGCTAACGACCGACGACTAACGACCAACGACCAACGACCGATCTTTCATCATAGGGAACCTCGCCACCTCCGTCAAACCCGCCGCGCTACGCGAGTTTGTTAGAATCACTGTTTCTCAATAGGTTAGAGGGACATCCTTGTATCGACACCTGGAACGCCGGTTGGTTGAGCATCTGCGCGAGTTTCTGCGCCGTGCTTACGGCTTGGAAATCGCCAACATGGTGGTTGAGCAGCCGCCGAAAATCGAATTTGGCGAGTACGCGCTGCCTCTCGCTTTCGAACTGGCGAAGAAACTTCGCAAGGCTCCGCGCAAGATTGGCGAAGACATCGTCGCCGGAGTCGGAGCCATTCCGGGTTTTGAGAAATTCGAGGTCGCTGGCGGCGGATACATCAACGTCCGCGTAAACCGCGCCGAGTTGGCGGCGGCGCTCGTGGCCGACGAATCTCCTGTTGCGGATGTTCCCGCCGGCAAAGTGCTGGTCGAGCATTCCAGCATCAATCCCAACAAGGCGGCGCATATTGGGCACCTGCGCAATGCCATTCTTGGCGATACTTTCGTCCGCCTGCTGCGGTTTGCGGGCAGGGAAGTGGACGTGCAGAACTACATCGACAACACCGGAGTGCAGGTTGCCGACGTGGTGGTGGGATTTATGCACATCGAACAGAAATCGCGCGCTCAGATCGAAGCGCTCGCTGCCGCGCCCCGGTTCGATTACGTATGCTGGGATCTCTATGCGCGCGTCGCGCATTGGTATGAGGAGGACAAGTCGAACCTGGAGGCGCGCGCTGCCACGCTGCGCTCGATTGAGGAAGGGAACAATGAGACGGCGGCCATTGCGGACTTGATTTCGGTGGCCGTGCTTAAGCGCCATCTCGAAACCATGGACCGGCTCGACATTGAGTACGACTTCCTGCCGCGCGAGAGCGAAATACTTCACCTTCACTTTTGGGATGCCGCTTTTGCCAAGCTCAAGGAAGCTGGCGTGCTGACTTACGAGGCTGAGGGCAAGAATAAGGGCTGCTGGATCATGCGGCGCGCGGGAACGTCCGCAGCAAAGGGCTTAACCACAGAGGGCACAGAGGACACGGAGGAAAGCAAGATCACAGAGGAAGATCAGAAAGTCATTGTCCGGTCGAATGGCACGGTCGGTTACGTGGGCAAAGACATTGCTTATCACATGTGGAAGTTTGGGTTGCTGGGGCGCGACTTCGGCTATCGGAAGTTCTATCGATATCCGAATAGCCACGATTGCTGGATCTCAACCACCGACGGCGATATGGATCATCCCCACTTCGGCGACGTGGCGGAGATTTATAACGTCATCGATACTCGCCAGGCCGAGGCGCAGAGCACGGTGATTGAAGCTTTGCGCGGACTTGGTCACGACGAAGCGGCCGATCGCTACACGCACTTCTCCTATGAGATGGTGGCGCTCACTCCGCGGTGCGCTGCCGAACTTGGCTACACACTCAGCGAAGAAGATAAGGCCCGGCCGTGGATCGAGGTCTCCGGCCGCAAGGGCTTCGGCGTGAAGGCGGACGATCTGCTGGATGCGCTCATTGCCGCAGCGGGTAAGGAAGTGGATGGGCGCCATCCCGCGTTGAGCGCAGCGGAGCGCGCCAGCATTGCTACGCAGATCGCTATCGGGGCGCTGCGTTTCTTCATGCTGAAGTTCACCAAGCCTTCGGTGATTGCGTTCGACTTCAACGACGCGCTCAGCTTTGAAGGCGAAACTGGACCCTACGTGCAGTACGCGGCGGTGCGCGCTACGAACATTTTTCGCAAAGGCGGATTGGATCCGGAGAGGTTCTGCCGGGACTCGGCTGGCCGCGTTTCTATGGCCTCGGGCCATGGCGACGCTCGCGGAGACGAGGCAAGCCTCGTCTCTACTGGGGATTTCTCTCGCTTTCTCAGGGGCGAATCCGGTGACGAGATCTGGGAGCTCTGGCTCTCGGCCGCTAAGACTTCTTATATCGTTCGTCAGTGCATTGCTACCACTGAACCTGCTTATCTGGCCAAACATGCCTTCCAACTGGCACAGCTCTTCAATACCTTCTACCACCGCTATCCCATCCTGAGCGAAGCGGATGAAGGGCGGAGAAAGTTTCTGCTGGCAACGGCGGCCGTGGTTCGGCGCGAGCTGATTCGCGTTCTTGCGGCCATGGGAATCGGCGTTCCGCCGGTAATGTGAGCATTGGTTACGGCCGGATTACACCAGACCTGACAACTCCGGCGCTCCCGTTGGCATCCGTCTTAGTAGGTTTAGTAGGTTGCGGAAAATCCCTGGGAAGCTTTGATTGAGTGTCAGCAAAAGGCCTAAACCACGGGGTACACAGGGTGCACGGAGCCCCAGGGACTTAATCAAAACAATTCTAGCCTGTTAGCGGGGGTCATCCTCTGCAGGAATCGTCAATGGGATCGTCTCTTATGAAAAAGAATATTTTTGTCATGCTGTTGCTGAGTTTGGCTTGGTTGAGCAGTGCCCACGCCGCGTCGAACGCAGCGCCTATGCCAGGCATTCTGGCCAACGCTCGCTTCGTGTATGTGACCGCCTACGATGGCGATCAATTTGATCCCCGGCTGTTGCCCGAGGACCGCGCTGCTATTGGGCGCGTCGAGGATGCGATCCAGAAGTGGGGCAAACTTAGTGTGGTCTACCGGCAACAGGATGCCGATGTTGTGCTGGCGGTCGAGTCTCGTCCGTCAGAGGACGTGCTGGCTGTGTATGACGCGCACAGCGGGCCATCGCAGAACTATCTGTGGCGCGTGATGGGGCGCGGAGGATTGCAGAAGAGCGAGATGCCGTTGTTTTCGCAGTTTGAGAACGCTTGGGAAAAGATCGCGCGTTGAGGCTGGCAGAGCGCTTTGCGGGCGGCTTGCCCAGGTACCTAAGTAGTCGTTAGCGCAGTCGGTTGCCACAGCCTATAATCCGGAGGCGGATAGCCAACCGTATAAAATTTCTACGGTTGGTATCGCGATTGCCTAGGTGCTGGGAACGTGCGTTTCCCACAACCACCCTTCAAGGCATTGATATAAAACGATTTAACCGTTTTGTTCGCGAGCGCGAAATGGCATCCCCCGTGCATTGATACAGAGCGGATCCAGTTCGCAGACTTTACCGGGATCTGAAACGACTCTTGACGATAGAGCAATATTTGGGCAAGGAGCCCCTCACGCTTATGAATCGCACCTCGTTCGACTTGAAAGTGAAAATGACCCTAGTGCTGGCGGCGACACTGATCGCAACCGTCGGATGCACAAGCAAGAATTACGTGCGTGAACAGACCACGCCGTTGATCAATAAGACCAATGAGCTCGACGACCTGACCGCGAAGAATTCGAAAGACATCAAGGACGTCGATCAGCGGGCCCAAGCCGGAATTCAGAACGTGCAGGCGGCGGCAGCGGCGGCCGACCAGAAGGCGCTGGCGGCGGGTAGCGAGGCCGATAAGGCGCAATTGTCGGCAAATGGCGCGTCCCAGCGTGTGGATATCCTGACCAACGCGGTCATCAACCTCGATAACTATCGTCCAGTGGTGGAGACGGCGGTGCATTTCGGCTTCAACCGGGACAATCTGACGAAGGAAGCCAAGGAAGCTATCGATCAACTAGCCGCCAGCGTCGCCACTACCAAGGGATACATCATCACGGTCGAGGGTGCGACGGACTCGGTAGGCAGCGCGGAGTACAACTACGATCTGAGCCAGCGGCGCGCCAATGCTGTGATTCAGTACCTGGCGGCGGAGAAGAGCGTCCCGGCCTACAAGATTTATCTGATCGGGCTGGGCAAGGATAAGCCGGTCGAGTCGAATGCCACTCGCGATGGCCGCGCCAAGAACCGCCGCGTGGATATACGCCTGATGACCAATACGGGCGCTGGAACCACGACGCCGGCGCAGGCGCCCACGAATCAGACTCCGACGGCGAGTGCGAATCCGCCGTCGCTGTAAGTACAAGTTTATCCTCCTCCCCGGAGGACTTTGCCAAACCAGGCCGTCCCGTTGTGGGCGGCCTGGTTTTTTCTGGTCTTTGGTCTCGGGTTCCGCTCATCGGCCTTTGACCGCGACGGACCGGCCGTTAACTCTCTGCTATGTACTCGACCGCGCCCGTATCCCCGTCAAGGATCTCGTCGTACGGGAACCAGTAGATTTCTTCGTTCCCGTCATCGTCGATGTAGGCATACCCTATGTACACCGTGCCCATATCTTCCATCTGCGCTAACCCGAAAGAGGCGTACACGATGTGGCCACGCGCGGCTTGCGCCAGTTTCTTGTGCGTCTTGTACTTCTTGACGGGAATGTTTCCCTTTTCGGAATGCTTGACGTGCAGGGCAGCGATCTTCCCGTTTTTTACTTCCACCGAGGTGGTGTATTTTCCTTTGTGGTCGATGTCATGGTGACCGTCGTGTTTGAGGTTGTCGCCGAGCAGTTGTTTCCCGTCATGGTGGTTATGGCGCTTTGCAGTGGGGGCTGCAGCCGCGGCATTCCCAAGCGCGAACAGCCCGAAAATGACAACCATGGCAGTGAAAAGACGCTGTATACGATTCCTGTTCATGCTTAATCTCCGGTTTTGCCAGAATTCCTATTTTCAATTTCCAAGTCCCTGAAAAAGGTAGGGTAATGCTGGAACCAGCAGCCATGGTTTGACTGTTCAAGCGTGCTCACTTTCGCAAATGAAATATGGAGGACGATCGGAAGATTGCAGGTATGGGCCTGCTCTGACGTTGCCGCTCATCGGGCTGTTCCGACCTCGCGCTAAAGCGATACAATAATGCGGTGCGCATTCGATTCCTGATTGTGTTTTTGGTGCTGCTGACGGCGGTTTTGCTGGCGCAGGATTCGCCGGACAAGACTGCCTCAGACAAAACGGATGCGGACAAGGCGGCCGACCGCAATCGCGAGGCGGCGGAGAGCTCCAGTCGCGATACGAGAATCGATATCAGCCCGCCCAAGGACGACGCCAAGAACCATCCCGGCAGCAAGGATGCCATTGAGGGTCTCGATCTCCCCGAGGCCTCGGACGCCCCGGACAACTCGGGAGTCCAGGAGTTCCATCCCTGGAACCCGATGAAGGCGATGAAGGATATTGAGGTCGGCGACTTTTACTTCAAGCGCAAGAATTATCACGCCGCCCTGGAGCGCTACAAGGAAGCTCTCTACTACAAGGATGGCGATGCCGTGGCCAGCTTCCGTCTTGCCGCGTGCCAGGAAAAACTTGGAGATAAAGCGGAAGCGAAAAAATTCTACGAGCAGTACTTGAAGATTCTGCCCGAGGGACCGCTCGCTAAGGATGCGCACGCTTCGTTGGACCGGCTTGCGAAGGCGCAGTAAGCCGCTTCGCGCTACGAGCCGCGAGCTTCGAGCAATCGGTTCCTGTTCGCTCGCAGCCCGAGCGACCTACTTCTCCACTCGCGAAAAGTCCCCGGTGGATGCGTTGACGGCCACTCGCAGTTCGGCGTTGTCGGGGTCGGCTCCATAGATCACATGCCACGTGAGTTGGCTGGTCTGCCGGTTCCAGTCCAACACATAAAAGACAGACGTGCTGGGTTCCTTCTCCAGCAGTTTGTCTCCGCCGTGCTGCTGGGCGACGGCGAAAGCCTTATCGGTATCGACTTTTAGAAACTGGACGTTGAAAACCTGAGTGCTGGAATTCGTCGGGTTGTAGGTATCGTCGGCGGTGTGAGAAATATCATCGTTGGCCCAGGTATAGAACCTGGTCGAGTGCAGCGACGGGGAGGCGAATCCGACGCGCCATTCTCCTGCCTTGCCGTCCTGGCCCTTGGAGTCCGCCGTGGCGTGCGATTCCACATGATACGGTTGCGCGTCCTGCGCCCAGAGGCGGGCGGAGATGTAGCACTTGTAGAATGCGCCGCTACCGGTGAGGGCTTCGGGAGCCTTCGGTTGGGGCGTCTCTGTCGCTGCCGGCTTGCTCGGTCCCGAAGAGCAGGCGGCCATCAATCCGGCTGTTAGAATCGCAACGAATAGTTTTGTCATCAACGATTTCCTGACCAGGCTTTTTGTCGTGTGTCCGCCGATTCGCGATTGCCTAATCGTGAATCATCGTGCAGCGAATCATTGTCTAAGGAAGGTCTGATTAAGTGTTCGATGGAGAGTTGGGCGGCTCTGGAACGCTGGCCCTCAGCGGCTAAAGCCGCGTATTTGGGGAGGTCTAGTAGCACGGCTGAAGCCGTGCCCTACCCAAGGCTATCCAAGAACGAACTTAATCGGAGATTTCCTAACGAATCCTTGTCTTGCAAATCATTGTACTGAATTTACGCCATGGATTCCTATCTCGAACGCTTGCGGCGGGAACTCGAAGATGCAATAGGAGACGCCGGCCCGAGCCTGCTGGCGCAGGCTCCTGCCGGAAAATGGAGTGCCGCTCAGATTCTGGAGCACCTCTTCCTTACCTACAAGAACACCAACCGCGGAATATCAAAATGCCTGGAAAAGGACGCTCCGTTGGCTACGCGCGCCACGCTGAAGGATCGCATGGCCACGCTGGTGGTGGTGAATTTCGGGTATTTCCCGAGCGGCCGCGAGGCCCCGGAACGTACGATTCCGCGCGGAATGCCGGCGCTAGAGGCGCAGCAAGGCATCGTGCTTGAGTTGCAGAAGATGGGGTCAGGTCTGGATGCCTGCGAGCGCCGGTTCGGCGTCCGGACGAAAATCATGGACCACCCGGTTCTGGGACCTCTGACGGCCAACGAGTGGCGCAAATTCCACTGGATTCACGGGCGGCACCACGCGCGGCAGATCCGGCAGCGGATGGGGAGATCCTGACGGTCCGGGACAGCGCAGAAGATCTACGGAGGGTCTGATTAAGTGTCCGATGGCGGGTTGGGCCGCTTTGAAGCGTCGGCCCTCAGCGGCTAAAGCCGGTACTGAAAATACGCCAGTTATCGCAGCGGTAAACCGCTGCGCCACCCAAAATCAAGTGCAACGCCGAGTTTTTCCGCAAACTGTAAGGCCGGGCCCTACCCAAGGCTATCCAAGAACGAACTTAATCAGAGATCCTCTAGGTATTTATTTTTTGTCGCTGTTGTTGCTGTTGTCGCTGTCCTTTTCCTTCTCCACAACGCCGGCCTTTTGCGCCTGCTCCTGCAGTTCGCTGAGTTGCTGCTTGGCGTCATCAATCGCTTTCTGCTTGCCCTCGACGTCGGATTTGTACTGCGCATCGTCCTTGTCAAACTGGGTGGCATTGCGCAGGCGGGTGCCGGCATCGCCATAAAAGGCGGCGGCGCGCAGACGATACTCGCGCTGCTCGAGATCGAGCTCGTGGCTCAGGGAATCGATTTTTTCCTTCTGCTCGTCGATCTTTTTCTTCCACTCGTCCGCCGCCTTCTGGTGTTCGGCGGCGTCGGCGGCGGTCTTGGGAGCCGGCGTGGCATTCGCAGTTGCTGGCGCAGCGCTGGCAGTGCTGGCGGGCGGTGGTCCGACCACGCTCAGAGTGCCGTCGGCGGGCAGATTGTCGTTGTCGTAGTGGCGGGTGGCCGCGCTCGGTTCGGGCTTGTTCTTGCGAACCGCCCGCGCGTAATCCCCGAGTGACTGGGCGCTGACGCCGCTAACCGCTAACAGCAGCAGAGTGCCAATGGCGATGTGTTTCATGCCCTTCATGTGATCATCCTTTCGCATTGATAGTACCCAGTACTCAGTGCCCAGCACCCAACACGCTGAGACTGACAAACTCAAGAGCTTGTGGTGGCGGCCCTCGCGCCTCCCAGGAAGCTGCCAATCGTCCGATCCAATTGCGCGGCTTCGTGGGCGATGCTGTCGGCCAACTGATGCGCCAATTCCGGGTCCCGGCTGCACGCCAGTTGCTGCGCGCATCCGGCGATCGAAGCCAGGGAATCGCGCAACCCCAGCGCGAGTTCCGAAGAGACTTCCTGGTGCATTTTTTGATCGTGCCGGATGCGCTCAATATCGGTTTTGTCGGTAAGGACAAGGGTCGTGCCCATGAGAGTCGCGTCGTCCGCCATCACCGGTGAGGCCGTCACTTCGAGAACGTGACTGGCTCCATCGCGCGTGAAGTAATTCACCACCAGCTCTCGAACCGCGGCCTTCCCCGTGAGGGCGGGAGCAAGAGCCTGCTCGACGCTCGCCTCCGAGCCGGAGCCATTGGCTTCTGGGCGCAGGGTCGCGTTGCGAAAAAGGTCCTCGGCACGCAGTCCCACGGGCGAGGCGAATCCCAGAAGTGTCCGTGCCGCCGCGTTGGCTTGGCGCACCAGACCGCTGGGATTGAAAAACAGGACGCCGCAGGAAAGGTTCGAAAGTATGGTGGAGCTGAGCGTGTCGGACGCCTTGGCTTTCCTGCGCTCGGCGAGTTGCAGCGTGGAGAGCTCGTGTTTTTGCTGTTTCAGTTGCTGAATGACGGCGTGATAGGCGTGCACCGGCAATCCCTCGGCGGCCAGGGGGGAGTAATTCAGCGAATCGGGCTCGGATACGAGATCCTTTCGCAGCCGCCGAATGGCGAACAGGCCCAACCCGAACGATGCGAGGGCAGCGAAGAGAAGCAGGCCCATGCGCAACATCATCGGATTTGTCAGCAGCCTCACAGCGCCCTCCAGTACCAGTGCAGGAGGCGGTTTCCAAACACGAACGACAAAAGGGCCATGCCACCGAGAAAGACGCCAAACGGCATTTCGTAATAGCGGAGCGCGAGACGTGCCGAGTGCCAGGCGCGCCGCCGGGCCTCGTGTAAGGAAATGTTCGAGGAAGTGGGCGAAGCAGTGGCGCGCGCCTCGATGCGGCGCAGGCGTTTGATCCAGACCGCGAGCACCGTCCACAGCCCAAAGAGCGAGCCGGTCAGGGACGCGGCAAAAATTGTCAAGACGGTGAGCTTGGTTCCGAGGAACGCGCCGATCATGGCCATCAGCTTGACGTCGCCGAATCCCATGCCTTCGACGCCACGCGCTCGCAAGTAGATGGCGGCCGCGCCGTAGAGAAACGAAGCGCCGACCGCGGCTCCCAGCAACGAGTCTGACAGGGACCACAGCCGCCAGGAAATCTCGCTCCGCATCGCCGGCGATACCATGCCCGGTATGATTCGCGATGCCAGATCATTCACCGGTACGACCAAACTGAACAGAATTCCCAGAGCCAGTCCGGGCAGAGTCATGGCGTCGGGAAGGAGCTTAGTTTCGGCATCGGTGAAGATCAATCCCAGCAGCAGGTAGCCGAGGACGATGCACTTCAAGGTCGCCAGCGTCAAACCAAAATGCATGTAGCAGCCGAGAAAGAGCAAGCCGGTGAGAAGTTCGATTGCCAGGTAACGTGGCGATATGGGCTGCTTGCAGGCGCGGCATTTTCCGCGAAGAATCAACCAGCTTAGTACAGGCAGGTTGTGGTAGAGCGGGATCGGATCTCCGCAGTGCGGGCAGGCGGAGCGCGGCGTTACGACGGATTTGCCACGCGGCAACCGGTAGATACACACGTTCAGGAAGCTGCCAAAACACAGCCCATAAACGAAGATCGCAACTTTGAGAAAAAGCTCCACGTCGGCTAAATGCCCAGTTTGCTTGGATTTCTCATGATTATAAGGCGTTGCGGCGGGGCCTTCTAAGTACGAAGGTCACTGTACCACCGACGCCCGCAAGTTATTGGGAGGAAAGAAGAAACGACTGCTCACGCCACCCGGCTAATTTCGTGCTGCTGGGGCAGGAAGATGGAAAACACCGTGCCGGTGGAGCGCCCACCGGCACGGCTTCGCACCCGAATGGATCCGCCGTGCTTCTGGACGATGCCGCGCGAGACCCACAACCCGAGCCCGGTCCCGGTGTCTTTCTTCGTGGTGTAAAAAGGCTCGAAGATTTGCCGCAGATGATCGCGGGGAATCCCACTGCCGTTGTCGGCCACGATGATGCGAACTCCCTCCCGGCCGCTCGACCAGTCGCTGCCCGTCGTCACGCGAACTTGCAGGGAACCTCCGTCCGGCATGGCGTCCAACGCGTTCACCAGAAGATTGGCCAGTAACTGACGCAGCTCGCCCGAATAGCCACTGACCTGGCAGCTGCCGCGGTAACGGCGGGTCACGCGGATTCGCCGGCTATCCAGTTTGCGGGAATATAACTGCAGAATCTCGTCCATGATGGCGGCCGGATCCATTGAACTCGGAGCACTGGCATCGCGAACGAATCCCAAAGCCTGCTGCGCTAAGCGGGCTACGCGGCCCACTTCTTGCTCCGCCTGAGTGAGATAGTCCGCCGCATGGCGGGAGTCGTGGCGCGCCAGGTAAAGCAGGTTGAGGACGGCCTCCAGCGGATTATTGATCTCATGCGCGATGGAAGCGGCGAGGCGTCCGGCAGTGGCGAGCTTTTCGCTGCGGCGCATGGCTTCTTCGGTTTGTTTCTCGGCGGAAATATCGCGCGCGATGGCCGAGGTTCCGACGATTTCGCAGCGCGCGTTTCGCAGCGCCGACACCGACAGCAGCGCCGGCCAGCGGGTTCCGTCCTTGCGCATGCGCTCGGTGCGATAGGAAGCCACGCGTCCGCCGTGGTTGAGTATCTTGAGGTTGCGGTCCACCTCGGCCTGGCGTTCGGGCGGGGCCAGTCGCGCTACTGACAATCCGACTGCCTCCTCGGGCGTGTAGCCATAGAGCTGTTCGGCGGCGCGATTCCAACTGGTGATGGTGCCGTCCGGACTGGTGCTGTAAATTGCGTCGGCGGAGTATTCCACGATGGCCGCCATCTCGCGGGTGGTGCGCTCGGCGCGCGATTCCGCCAATGTTTTCTGGCGGGCCATGCTTCCGGCAAACACGGAAATGGCGAGGAAAACCGTCAGGCGCTCCGCGTCGGCGCCGGTGTGGATGCCGAAGCGGAAGTAGGGTGGAACGGCGAAGAAATCCAGGCAAGCGGTGGAGACGAGCGAGCAGAAAACCGCGGGACCGAAGCCGAGAAAACGGGCGGTGAAAAGAACGGCCGCCAGCAGAAGCACAAAGAGATGGCGGTGGAGCACGGGGGAAAAAGTCCAGAGGCTGAGCGCGACCCACACCGCGAGCGCGGCTCCTACGTATTGCGCGAGCGATGAATAGCGATTCTGCGCGACCCAACTTTTCAGATTGGCTCCGATTCCAGACATTTTCCCCAACATCGCCGGGCCCAGCTCGCGGTGTCAGACCATGAGCAAGATCTCGATGTCCCGACAAACTCTAGCAGCAGGCGGGGGCGCGCGGCAACCGCCGAACGCAAGTTGGCTTAGATGCAGGCGGTGACGGTTGACAGGGAAAATTGGAAACGGGAAGCCGGCACGGCTAGCGTGGCGCAGCTTATTCAATCGAGGCGGGGTCAGTCCTTGAGAAACTTGTAGTCGAGGATGGAGGCCACTAAGCCGAAAGCACCCTCGGCATCATCGCCGGCTGCGGCCTTGGCACGAACGAGCCTGCCCTGGCAAAGTACACTGCTGTTCTTTTGTCCGGAGATTTCTTCGGGCATTTCGAAAATCAGCTCCACCAGCGCATTCGCGGGCAAGTGCTGCGGGCCGTGAAACAGTACGCCCGACTGGCTGATGTTCTGGATCACTCCCTCGTACCAGGTGTGGAGATTTTTTCCGCGGTATCGAACCGGAAGCTTCGACCGCAAGCGCCGTGCGCGAGGCATCCAGGTCGGTTGCTTTTTGGTGGAGCGGCGGCGGGCGGACGTGGTATCGGCCATCGGCTCGTCGACCCGATTGCCGCGGCGCATCGTCTTCCAGTCGTACTGGTAAGCGGAGGCGCACACCATGCAGACCTGGTAGTACTCGCCATTCGGCGCGCGGCGCGGCCAGGAGAACTCGTGTGAACAGCGTCCCAGCATGAGAACATCCATAAGTCTTTGCGGCATGACGATGAGTTACCCGTACGAATCGGACAGATCCATCTTGCGACGGGTTGGCGGTTCTGAACAGGTTACTTTTGTGTATTGCGGGGTAGGCCTTATGCTTTTCCATATGGCACGGGCCGAATCATCGCGCATGGGCTTCGTTCTCGCGGGAGGCAAGAGTTCCCGCATGGGCGCGAATATCGACAAAGCCTTTTTGGACTTTCGCGGCCAAACCCTGCTTGATCGCGCGCTCGCCGTGATGAGCACGGTCTGCGGTCGGGTCACGATCGTCGGAGATCCCGCGAAGTTTGCGCAATACAGATCGTCGGAATGGGAACCAGTTGTGGGCGACATTTTTCCCGGATGCGGTCCCCTGGCTGGCATTCATGCCGCGCTCGTGCATTCACGCGCCGATTTCAACCTGATGCTCGCCGTGGACATGCCCTTCGTCTCCAGCGAACTTCTGGCGTTTCTTTTCGCGACGGCGCAAGACGAAGACAATGACGCCATCATTACCGTGCCTCGCACTCGCGGAGGATTTCAGCCGCTCTGCGCCATTTACCGGCGCGATTTCTCGCTCGCCGCCGAACAGGCGCTGCGGGCAGGGAAGTACAAGGTCGATGCGGCGTTTTCCGGCGTGGCCGTGCGGGTGATCGAAGAGGACGAACTGGCAGCCGCCGGCTTTTCCGAGCGGAGTTTCTTTAACGTCAACACACCGCAGGACCGCTTGGCAGCCGAGGGGCGGGATCTCGATTCCCCATCCTAGACAGGTAGTGGTCGGTTTCCCATTTGCCCGTGAGACGACGTGAAATCCGGACCCATCCTCGCCGTAAGCGCTATCGCTGATTTCATCAGAGAGGAATATAGTCTTTCAATGGGCAGGTTCCGTGAAGCGTTCGATGCTGGCCGTAACGCAGTAATGGAACGTTCTTCTGCGGCAGGAGCATCGTCGTATGATCCTGCTGGACAGCAGCACGATCAGGGCCGACTTCGTGGCATGGGGAAGTGGCGATTCATTCTCGCCCGGGGCATCATCGGATGGGGCGGCCCGATGTTTGTTTTGGGCTTGGTTTGGCTTGTGCTCCATTCACTTCACGAATCGGGCTTTCAATACCTTCTCGGCCACTGGGTCATTGCTCTCTGCGTAAGCGTGTGTGTAAGCGCGTCGAATGGGTTTGTGATCGGCTTCCTTGCGTGGCGGCGCGTTACCTCAGACGTGTGGCCGGGTGCCAAACCTGATCCAGAATCCTCCACTACGACGTTGGGGCCGCTGAGCCTCCGATAGGATGAGGTGTTCCAAAGCGGGGAAGCCTCAGGCGGGTCGTTGTCTTAAGATCGCCATAGTACTCACAACCCCGGAATCGGCTTGTCACTCGCGGTTTGCCGACTACTCGGAAACCGGCTTACTACCACTGGATACGTTTCGCTTGAGCCGCACTGGCATCTCATGCCATGCTGATAGCCATGGCTGCTGCGGACACACTGTCTCCCTACATCGAGTTTAAGGACGTCTCCAAGGCATTTGGCGATCGCGTCGTTCTGCAGGACGTCAGCTTCGAGGTGTTGCCGGGCGAGATGGTCTGCATTCTTGGCCGCAGCGGGGTGGGGAAATCGGTGGCGCTCCACAACATCATGGGCTTCCTCAAGCCGGATTCAGGCCGGGTCATTGTCGCCTGTCAGGACATCACCGATTACAACGAGCGACAGCTCGAAGATATCCGCAAGAAAGTCACCATGGTGTTTCAGAACGGCGCGCTCTTCGATTCCTTGAGCGTTGGTGAGAACGTCGCCTTCCCCTTGCGCGAAAAGAGGGAACTTTCCGAAGAACAGATTCTTCAGGTCGTCGATGGCTTGCTCGAAATGGTTGGCGTCAAGGAGATGCGCGACCTGTTGCCTTCCGATCTTTCGACCGGGATGAAACGCTCCGTGGCCATCGCGCGAGCGCTCGCCGCTCAACCCGAGTGCGTGCTCTACGACGAGCCGACTACGATGGTCGATCCGATGATGGGAAATCTGCTTGGCGATCTCATTGCCCGGCTCAAGCTGCAATTGCACCTGACCTCGGTCGTGGTTACGCACGACATGCGCCTGGCCAAGAAGCTGGCCGACCGCGTTGTCTTCCTGTATGAAGCCCGCGCGATTTTCTTCGGGCCGTATAAGGATATGGAGAAGTCGACCGAGCCCATCATTCAGGAGTTTCTGGAACTGGATGAGTTGAAGCTGGAAGCGTAAGGGCAGTCGCCAGTTGCCAGTGGTCAGTTGCCAGTGAACGGTGACAAGTTTGGCCTCCGGCATTCGCTGGCCACCGAGGATTGACCACTGCTCCTAGAACCCTTGCTGAACCAATTGCTCAACCGTAAGCGAACTCGGCGCGGGCTCGGCTTTCATCATCTTCTCTACGTACTTTGCGATCACGTCGGCTTCGAGGTTCACGGGGTCTCCCGGCTTGAGCGATCCGAGGTTGGTCAGTTCGACCGTGTGCGGAATGATGGCGATGGTGCAGCGGTTCCGTTCGAGCTTGGCGACGGTCAGGCTGATGCCTTCAATGCAAATCGATCCCTTGTAGACGGTGTACTTCTCGACCTCTGCCGGGATTTCAACATGCAGCCACCAGTTCTCGGATTCCCGGCCGTCCGAGTCGATGATGCGCTCTAACTCAATCAGCTTGCCTACGCCGTCAACGTGTCCCTGAACGATGTGGCCGCCGAAGCGGCCGTCGGCCTTCATTGGCAATTCCAGGTTCACCATTGCGCCTTCGTGCATCCGGGAGAACGAAGTTCGCACCCAGGTTTCGGGCGCCAGGTCGGCGCAAAACGATTCTGGCTGGATGTCAAGCGCCGTCAGGCAAACGCCGCTCACGGCGATGCTGTGGCCGGTTCCCAATTCTTTCGGGGCATTCGTAGCCGCTATGGTGATGCGGCGGTTTTCGCCGCGCTGCTCGATCTTTGCGACTTTGCCTACTTCTTCGATTATTCCGGTAAACATATAGGACGTATCTCCTCAGTCTTTCTTTCAATAAACTCAAGGCTTCGCGCGACGACGCGAGACCGCACCAACTACAATGAGTCCAATAGAGGCCAACGCGATAATAGTACCGAACCCGCATGCGCGAAACAGCTGTGTATCCGAATTGTTGGGCCAACCACGTTGGATGTAGTAAAAAAGCAGCAGCGTTGTTAGTGACGACCAAACAATCACCACCACAGCGCGACGGACCGTTCGGCCACTTGGGTTCTGGCGTGTAGCGCGAGCGGAGAATAGCCAGGGTGTGACTGCGAATTGCACAGCGCAACAGATACCTGTAGAAACCGCTATCCTAGCGATTGGAAATCCCAACAACAGGTGGAAGATAGGAATAAATAAAAGCAACAGGAATGCCGTCCAGCTAAGTACAACGCCAGCAAGCCAATGGGAAAGACGATCATTGTTAAGCAGCACTCTTCCCCCAATCATGCTTATACATTTTCAAAGTGCTAAAAACAGATAGCGTTCAATAAACGCTCACGCCTGTCACGAGTACGGGTCGCGGAGATAGCCTTCCAGCGCGAAGTCTTCGCCGAAGCGGTGTAACTCGAAACGCTGCACGGACTGCGCCTTGCCGCGCAAACCGTCGCCGCCGATAAAAGGCACCGCGCCCTCGCCCAGAATCTTCGGGGCGTAGTAGAGGAACACCTTGTCGACTTCGCCCGACGCCAGGGCCGCGCCGTTCACGAGCGCTCCACCTTCGATGAGCAGGCTGGTGATTTCCAGTTCTCCCAGACTCTGGATCATGGCCGCGAAGTCGGGACGGCCGTCCGCCGTCGCCGCTATCTGTTGCACGCGAATCCCCTTTGCTTCGAGCGCCTGACGGGTTGGTTCCTCCGCCGTCGAACACAGCACCAGAACATCGTTTTCGGCGGTCTGGATCACTCGTGACGCAGGTGGAATGCGCAAGTAAGAATCCAGGATCACGCGCAGTAGTTTGCGCCGCCGCGGCTGGCCGCTGCGGTCGGTGAGCAGCGGATCGTCCGCCATCACCGTCCCGACTCCCGCCATGATCGCGTCACTCTGATGGCGCAGTTGCTGTACATGCGCTCGCGCTAGTGCGCCGGTGATCCAGTGGTATCCGCTGCGCGCGCCTTCGGTCGCGGACGTGGCGGAACTAAATCCCGAACCTAATCCCGAACTAGGCTCCGCGCCAGGTTTCGTGGCGTCGGCAATTTTCCCATCGAGGGTCATCGCCGATTTCAACGTAACCAGCGGCTTGCCCAGCCGGATGTACTTGGCAAAACCTTCATTCAGCTTCCTGGCTTCGGTCGCGCATAAGCCAACATCCACTTTAATCCCCGCCGCGCGGAGCTTCTCAAATCCCTGTCCTGCCACGCGCGGATTGGGATCTTGCATGGAGCAGACCACGCGGCTGATTCCGGCCGCGATCACGGCGTCGGCACACGGTGCGGTGCGGGCCTGGTGCGAGCATGGTTCCAGATTCAGATAGAGAGTTCCGCCGCGCGCTTTATCGCCCGCTTGCTCCAGCGCGATCACTTCGGCGTGCTTCACGCCGTCATAGGTGTGCGTGCCGGCGCCAACTTCGCGGCCCGCGGCGTCCAGCACAACCGCGCCTACCGCGGGATTCGGCGACACGAGGCCAACGCCCGCTCGCGCCAACTCTAGCGCCTTGCGCATGAATTGTTCGTCTAAGGACGGCGCTTCCTTCATTCTTCTTCATCCAGTTCCGCCACCGCCGATCCGCTCTTTCCCTGCGGAGGACGGCGCAAGGGAGCGGCGCGATAGGCATAGGGATCTTCCGGTTCGGGTTTCCGGCGGAACAGCAATTTTAGCCGCTCCAGCAGTTTTCGCCAGTATGAAGGCGATGGGGGCGTTTTCGGTTGCATGGGCGGCCTTCCTCGTGATCCTCGCTTCTTCTGTCGATCCAGCGCCTGAAGGCGGACCTATTCTAAAAGCGTTCTCGGCACACCTGAAGGTGTGCCCTGATACGAACCGTACCGGCATCACGCTGTGCTAAGTAAACAACGATTCCACAAACTCCCTGGCATCGAACGGCAGCAGATCGCCCGCCTTTTCGCCGACGCCCACATACCGCACCGGCAGGCCCAACTCTCGCGAAATGGCGACCACGACGCCACCTTTGGCCGTGCCGTCGAGCTTGGTCAGCACGATTCCCGTGACTCCGGCCGATTGCGTGAACTGCCGCGCCTGTTGCAATCCATTCTGGCCGGTGGTGGCATCCATCACCAGCAGAGTTTCGTGCGGCGCGCCGGGAACGATGCGTTGCGCGGTGCGCTTCATTTTCTCCAGCTCGAGCATCAGATTTTGTTTGGTGTGCAGCCGGCCGGCGGTATCGACGATCACGTAATCGGTTTTGCGTGCGGTCGCCGCCTGCAGCGCGTCGAAGAGCACGGCCGAGGGATCGCCTCCGGCCTTCGTCTTGATCACTTCGGTTCCCGTGCGCTGTCCCCAGATTTCGAGTTGCTCGATCGCGGCCGCGCGGAACGTATCCGCCGCGCATAGCAGTACCGTTTTGCCCTGGCCGCGAAACACCTGGGCTAATTTTCCGATGGTCGTGGTCTTGCCCGTGCCATTTACTCCCACCACGATGATCACTTCCGGCGCGCCCTCCACCTTGGTGACGGGCCGCGCGCCGCTGGACGTCAGAATCGCCAGCAGTTCCTCTTTCAGCAGCCGTTTGAGCTCATTCACATCCTTGATCTGCTTGCGGTCGGCTTTGTCGCGCAGTTTTTCCAGAACCTCATGCGTAGTCGTGGTGCCGAGGTCGGCGCCGATCAGCGTGGCTTCGAGATCGTCGAGCGTGGAGCGGTCGATCTCTTTACCGATGGAGACGACATCTTCGATGCGCTCGGCCAGGTTCTCGCGCGTGCGCGAAACGGCCTCCTTCATGCGCTCAATAAAACTCGGCTTCTGTTCTTCGTCGAGACTGCCAAAAAGGGTCTGAATCATGAGGCGCCAGATAACGATTATAGGAGAATCGAGGGTTGAGGATTTGGTAATTTGTAAGAGGCAGTCGTTGGTCGTTGGTCGCTGGTCGTTGGCAAGCCTTTGACGCGCGATTGCTCGCAGGCTCCCGATGCGAGCGACGAATAGCGAACGACCAACGACTAGCGACCAACGACTGATTGCAATTCTTCTTAGGAGCGCGTGATTTCGATGGTGAGAGGATCGACGGGGTGTGGCGTGGGCTGGAGCGGCGCTGGAGCGGGTGGAGGCGTTTCCAGCGGGACCATCCGCGTCAGCGATCTCTGAATGCGAATGTCTCCCCGGTAGAACACCGCCATGATTGCGGTGACCGCCCTGGGGTCGAGCCGTTGTCCTGAAAGATTTTCAATGATGCGCAGAGCTTCCACGGGATCGTACGCCCGCTGGTACGGACGGTTCGTGGTCAGAGCGTCAAAGGTATCCGCGACCGCAATTACGCGCGGCAGCAGCGGAATCTCGTCGCCCTTGAGGCCGTAAGGATACCCGCGCCCGTTGAGCGCCTCGTGATGCAGTTCGATTCCGGGCAGCATCTCGCGCAACTGCGGCACCGGACGCAGGAGGTTCGCGCCCTTGGTGGTGTGGGTCTTCATGATCTCGAATTCTTCAGGAGTCAGCGCGCCCGGCTTTTTGAGGATGCGATCTTCGATGCCGATTTTTCCGACATCGTGCAACTGCGCCGAGACGCGCAGGATTTCCAGAAATCCGGGGTCCAGGCCCATCTCTTTCGCGATCATCAGCGAGTAGCGGGTGACGCGGTCGGAGTGGCCGCGGGTGTAAGGGTCCTTTTCGTCGACGGCGCCGGCCAGCATCTGGATCGACCCCATGAAGAGATTCTTGTTTTCATCGGCGGCGCGCCGGAGGTCTTCGACGAACTGTTCCAGCTCTTCCTGCATGGTGTTGAACGTGGTCGCCAGTTCGCCGATCTCGGTGCGCGTTTTCAGGTGCACGCGCTGGGTGAAATCGCCGCGCGCAATGGCCCGGCTGGACTGCGCCAGCACTTGCAGCGGGCTGGTGATGCGCCGCGCCGAGAAGATACTAAGCCCCACGCTCACAAACACGGCCAGCCAAGCCAGCAAGCGTCCCGTGCGCTGCATCTCGTAGATGCCGCGATACGCGTCTTCGCGCGGCTTCTGCACCACCACCGCCCAGTCCAGCGAGGTCACTGGACTGTAGGTTCCCAGCATTTCGGTCTTATTTTTGCCATCGCTGATGGTGAATTCCCGGGTCGCCGCCAACTGGGCTTTGGAGCCTTCATCGACAAAACTGCGGACGATGTCGAAGTGGCTCATGTCCTGTCCGGTGGCGTATTGCGTTGTCGCCGCCGCCACCAGTCTGCCCTGGCTGTCCACGACGTAGGGCATCAATCCGGTCATACTCACCTGCTGCAGCCGGCGGATCAGGTAGTCCATATCGACCACTGACCCGATCATCCCCAGAAAGCGCTTGTCGTACATGATGGGGGAACTGACCAGCATGACGGTTCGCGCCGATTTTCCAGAACCTACCATCAACGGCTGTCCGCTGTATCCGCGGCCTTCGCGGGCGGCTTGATAGGCGCGCTCCAACTCGCGCTGGAGAAAAGCGTCGGGCTCGATGCGCCCGGCGGAAACTCCCCTGGCATCGGCATTGAGCAGCGTGGCATAAGCAATGTCGTTCGACGACGAAACAAAATTTTCCAGCATGGCCCGCAGCTCTGGGGTCAGGAGGATTTGGGCGTTGAGATCCTTTCCGCTCGGATTGGCCAGCATCATGACCTGAATCGACGACGACAAATTGGCCAGCATCATATGCAGCGCTTCCTGGTGCTGGGAAATATCGTCGGCCAGCGAACGCGTGACCGTATTCTGCAACAGCATTTCGTTAGTCTTGAGGCGCTCACGATTCATGGTTTCGATCTGCGCCGAGTAGAAGTACATGGGAAGGACACTGATCGCCAACAGCACTCCAAGGATGACGTAAAGGAGCGGAATGCGCGCGGGAATAGGAAGATTCAACGGCAAAAGGCAGTCCTGTCGGCCGCAGCGCGGGGGATGAGCTGGTCCGTCCTGTTAGTCATTCTATGTTGAACTTGGGGGATGACCTCAGGTGCTTAAAGTACAGTTCACTATTACGGAAGTACTCTCACCCTAGTGACTGCGGAGTTCTCAGTTCCCAGTTTTCGGTTCTCAGTGAGAAGCGTCGGGGATTCTATGCGTGCTCGAACCGAGAGTTATTTAGCAGTTTTAGACGGGGCAAGTCCCGTCTCTACACGAGTTTTCGGCAGGGTATGAAGCCGGCCCTGTCCAAAACCGATTCATGAGAGTGGATCCAAACACTGGGAACTGAGAACTGGGAACTGAGAACTGCCCTGGTGCCGTTCTATAATTAAGCCAGTCGGCCCGGGGTGCGTCATGCGGTCCTTCCAGGTTTGCTCCGTTGGTTATCGGCGGTTGGCGATGCTTCTGGTCTTGTCGGCGCTGGCGCTTGCCGAGAATACTCCGCCCCCAAGAATTTCCAAGCAAACGCGGGAACAGATTGTCCACGCCTTCAATGCGGAACTGATTTACATCCACACGAGTTTTCCGATGGGGAAGACTGGATTGAAAATCAAGAACGGAGCCGTAAGCCCGAGCGGCCCTGAACTGCAACAGTTGATGGCGCTCTGGGGTCCAGCCGCGAAAGCCGGCGACCGCGCCCGCATCAGCGACGTGGTGATCAAGGGCGACTACATACGCTTTGAGATCAACGGCGGTCCCGTCAAGAAGCCGAAGTGGTACCAGCGCATCGAGATTTCAGGCCCGAACGCGGGCGGGCCGATTGCGCCATCGGATGCGAACGCCAACGCCCGCGGTTCTTTCGTGGATCTCTACTTCGACAAGTATGTTCCGGAGATTACCGGTCCGGAGCTGAAGCAGTTGCTGCGTCCGGTGTTTGATTTCGATTCCAAGTCCGCGGTGGATGCTTATCTGGAAACGGTTTCTCCGCAGGTCAAGGAAGCCATCAAGAATCACCACGTGCTGGTGGGAATGAACCACGACATGGTGATGTATGCCAAGGGGCGTCCGCCAAAGAAGGTGCGCGAGACGGCGAACGAAGTTGAGTATGAAGAATGGATCTACGGCACGCCTCCCGAGGACGTGGATTTTGTGCGCTTCGTGGGCGACGAGGTGGTGCGGGTGGAGACCATGAAAGTGGACGGCCAGAAAATCGTGCGCACCGAAAAAGAAGTTGACCTGGGCGCGCCCACCGTCGCTAAGAAGCAGGAAGAACGCCCCGCGAACGCGCCTACGCTGCGGCGTCCCGGAGAAGAGATGCCGGAATCGAATCCCGCCAACCCGTCGAGCGTGCCGCCAATGGGCGCGCCGCAACCGACCGGGCCGGACACAAATCCTCCGCCGAACTGGGATCGTCCTTCGCAGAGCGATTGATGTGGAATTGCGCGCGCGCTTCCTGGCTGGCAGCGAACCTAGGAAGGGGTAACGGTATGCCCGGCTAGACGCAATGACCGCTGGGAAGCCATGAACCTCCATCGCTCGTGCAGCCAGGCGGGGCATGCAAGACTGGCGACGGTTGCCAAGGCCAGGAGCACTTGCCATGCCGGAGACAGCGTGACCCACGCATCCTGGAAGCTGAATGCAGCGTATGACACGAGGATTGACCAGGCAAACACCTGAAGAGAGTGTCGGCCGAGATAACGCAGCAATCGAAATCCGGACAGCCCTTGCACCTTCTCATCCAGCGAGCGCGGTATGTACCAAAGGACGTAAGCGTAAGCCGCGAAATTGATGAGGCGCAAGGGGTGATTCCTCGTCTTCCAATCCGTGAGCGAGGCTCTGACGTCGATTAACGAGAGATTTGGGAAAAGCACGTTCTGATGGCGGGCCAGGAACAGCAGCGACACCACGACGACGCAGAAGGCAAGCAGTGCTCTCGAATGCGGAATCTGAGAACGGAGCCCGGCGACTTTGAGATAGCCAACGTGAGCTCCAGCGATAAAGAAGATCTGCCAAGCCAGGACGTTGAAGGTTCCGAGTTGCAGCCATGGCGGGTTGTGCGCCGGGCCCCCGATTCCCCATTGTGCAGACAGCCATAATGCGATGCTGCCCGTCCAGATCAGTGGGGCACGGCCCTTTGCCATTTGCTGCAAGAGCCACGGGAGCAGCAGCATGAAGCCCGCGTACATGGGGAGGATGCTGTAATACCGTGGCTGGAAGATCAGCACCGCTCCATGCCACCAAGCTTGCCAGAAATCCGGGAACTGCCTGCCGATTTGCCAGCCGCCGCACAGGCCTCCAAGCAGAGCCAAGGTGTAGAGCAGAAGATGAGTGAGATAGATGTCGCGTGCTCGATGCCAAGCGCGGCGCCGAGCGGCCTTCAACCCCTGATTGGCGAAAATGCTCCCGTACACCCATCCGCTCACCAGGCCGGAGAGGAACACAAAGCCCTCGGCAGCGGAGACAAAACCAAGCCCCCCGTCGCTGAGGCGACGCAGCGGATTGTGGGGCAAGTGGTCAAACATCATCACAATCAGGAAAAGGCCGCGCAGGGCGTCAACCCGCGGGTCGCGTCGCGTCGATGACAGGTCTCTGGTGTTGGCCGTGATCGCCCCCACTGCCGAGCCTGCGACGACCGCACCCTCCCCGCCGGTCTCGCCGACCGTCACCGACGCGTCCAGGGTGGTGGGTGTTGCCTCCGGGTTCGCTAGCACGGGTTCGGGCGGCGGCTCTCGGTAGGTTTGGAACATAGCTGCCCGGAATTTGTTTCATCGTTCAAAACGCACTGAGCATACACCCATTTTGCGGTTCTGGCGGTTACCTCTGTAATCCGCGCTGTTGATACGACCCGCGTTATGCCTGCTGCGTCGTTGCCTTGTCTTCTGGTCTCGACCTTCTACACCTAACCTTTTAAACTAAGAGTGTGAAGATCGCTTTGGGCCAGATCAACCCCACCGTCGGGGATTTCTCCGGCAATGCTGCCAAGATCATCCAGTTTGCGCTGCAGGCGCGGAGTGCCGGCGCTGGTCTGATTCTGTTTCCGGAACTCGCCGTTTCCGGCTACCCGCCGCTCGATCTGGTGGAGAGGCCTTCGTTTGTGGCGCGCAGTCGTGCGACCGTCGAGCGGATTGCCGCCGAAACGCAGGGCATTGCCGTGATCTGCGGAATGGTAACTCCGGCTGAAGCGGACTCGGGCAAGAAAGTGATGAACTCCGCCGCGCTGCTGCGCGAGGGGCGCATCGACTTTATACAGTCGAAAATGCTGCTGCCTACCTATGATGTGTTCGACGAGATGCGCAACTTCGCTCCTGCCAAGAGCCAGCAACTGTTCAGTTTTTGCGGCAAGCAGATGGCGTTGACCATTTGTGAAGATGCATGGAACGACAAGCGCTTCTGGAACCGGCGGCTGTATCGCGTCGATCCGGTCGAAGAACTGGTGCGGGCCGGCGGGAACTTCGTGCTCAATATTTCCGCATCGCCGTTTTGGCTGGGAAAACGTGAACTGCGCCGGGACATGCTGGCGGCCATCGCACAGAATCAGAAAGTTCCGGTGGCGATGGTGAACCAGGTCGGCGGCAATGACAGCCTGGTGTTCGATGGATCGAGCCTGGTGATTGCGCCCGACGGGAAAGTGATCGCGCAAGGGAAGTCGTTCGAGGAAGACTTGATTTATTTCGATTCCCAGACGCTGAGTGGAGACATGCACTTGCAGATCGCGGGTGAAGAAGCGAGCGCGTATGAAGCGCTGGTGCTGGGCACGCGGGATTATGTGCACAAATGCGGCTTCCAGCGGGCGATCATCGGACTCAGCGGCGGCATCGATTCCGCGCTGACCGCGTCGATTGCGGCCGATGCGCTCGGCCCGGAGAACGTCATCGGCGTCGGTATGCCTGGGCCGTACTCCTCGCGAGGCTCGATTGACGACGCGCGGGAACTGGCCAACAACCTGAAGATTCGCTTCGAACTGCTGTCCATCAACGACATCTACGAGGCTGCGCGCCAGACGCTTGCGCCCGTGTTTGCCGGGATGCCGCCCGACGTGACCGAAGAAAACATGCAGGCCCGCGCCCGCGGATTGCTGCTGATGTCGCTGTCGAACAAACTGGGCGCGCTAGTGCTGTCGACCGGCAACAAGAGTGAATTGGCGGTCGGGTATTGCACGCTGTATGGCGATATGGTGGGTGGGCTGGCGGTGATCTCGGATGTGCCGAAGACGCTGGTATATCACCTGAGCGCGTACGTGAACTCGCGGCGCAAAGTGATTCCGGAGGCGACCATCGAGAAGCCGCCGTCGGCGGAGTTGCGGCCGGATCAGAAGGATTCAGATTCGCTTCCTCCTTATGAAGTGCTCGATGCGATTCTCGAGGATTTCGTGGAGGAATCGTGCTCGGCGGAACAGATTGCCCGCGTTCGCAATTTCGATTTAGAGCTGGTGCGGCGGGTGATACGGATGGTGGAACGCAGCGAATACAAGCGCCAGCAAGCGGCGCCCGGGATCAAGATTTCCGCCAAGGCGTTCGGCTATGGGAGAAGGTTCCCGATCGCGGCGAGGGCGGAGGTGTAGCGCCGCCGTCCCGGCGGCCGCGCAGGGCGAGACGCCCTCGGGACAGCCGGCAAGATGCCGGCGCTACTCGTTTCCCACGCCGTAATCATCATGCGGTCACGCGGCTAGGTCCATTGGCGCGAATGACAATGCCGCCGGTTTTTGTAACAATCGAATTCCACTTGAATTCCAAATTATGACAATCATGCATCGCACGCTGCTCGCTGTTCTTCTGTTGTCCGGCATCGCCATCGCTCAAAACAAGCCCACTCTGCAGACCAGGCCGGTAGCCAAGCCCGTGGCGACTCCGACTGCCGCGGTGTCGACGATTCTCCCCAGCGAAGATACGGTCAACTCGTTTCTGTTTCAGATGTTTGGCTACGATGCCACGATCACGTGGAAGGTGGGAGAGATTCGTCCCTCCGAATTGCCGGGACTGGCGGAGGTTTCAATAGTCATCACCAATCCACAGGGATCGAGCCCGAATCGGTTGCTGGTGAGTTCCGATGGCAAACATGCCATCACGGGCGAAATCCTGCCCTTCGGCGCGAAGCCATTTGACGAGGCCCGCGGCAAGCTGGAAAAGGGCGTGAACGGCGCCGCCAAGGGTCCCGAGAAGGCGGCGGTGACGATTGTCGAATTCAGCGACATGCAGTGCCCGCACTGTGCGAAGGCAGCGTCCACGATCGATCAACTGCTGGCGCAGGAGCCCGAGGCCCATTTCATTTTTCAGAATTTCCCGTTGCCCATGCACAACTGGGCAGCTAAGGCGGCGGGCTATGTCGATTGCGTGGGGCGCGCTTCGGTGGGGCAGCCCGCGAATGATGCCGTCTGGAAATTTATTCAGAAGACGTTTGACGAACAGGCCAATATCACCGAGGCCAACGCCGATGAGAAACTGAAGGCCATCGCAACCGCAGCGGGCGCGAATGCCGACGAGATCGCCGCCTGCGCCACCAAGCCGGATACCAAGGCCAGAATCGAGGCCTCGGTTGCGCTGGGGAAATCGGTGGGCGTGAATTCCACGCCGACTCTGTTCATCAATGGACGGAGCGTGGCCGGCGGGGCGCCCGTCGATGTGTTGAAGAAGATTGTGGATTTCGAGGCAAGCCAGAAGTAGATCGGGTGAGTAAATCTGGCCATCGGGTGATCGGGTCATCGGGTGATCGAAGGTCAAGAACTCTTGGGTTTAAGGTTTTAGATCACCCGATGGCCCGATGACCAGATCACCCGATTTCTTACTTTCCCATCCAGATTTCCGGCGCTTCGGTGCGCTCCGAGCTGCGGACAACGTAGGGCGTGATCAGGATCAGCAACTCGTCGTCCTCTTCCTGCTTCGTAGTTTGGGACGTGAGGACGCCGAAGGCCGGGATTGAGGAGAACAGAGGCAGTCCGCTCAGGCTCTTTTCGTCGGACTGAGTGATCATTCCCGCCACGGCCGCCGGTTCCCCTTCCTTCAGCATGATTCCGCCCTTGTACTCGCGATTCAAAATGTTCGGAATGCCATTTGTGCTTACGCTTCCCAAAGAGCGGAATTGGATCTCGAGCTCGAGGGCTACGTCGGAGTTGTTATGAACCAGAGGTTTCGCCTTGAGCGTGAGCCCGATGTCCTCATAACTGACGGAAGGAAAAGCCGCGGTGTACGACTGGTTTCCGAGGACTTGCGAGATGGCGGAACTGTTGTAAATCGGCGCAAAGGTGCCGTTCAGGATGGGATAGCGCTGCCCCAGCTTAAAAGTGGCGTCCTTCTCCTGGGAAGCGCGCAGGGTGACGTGGTCGAGCTCGCGGACGGAACTCTCATTCATGGTCAGCGTGGCGGACAAGTGATCGAGGCTAAGCCCCATAAATGTAAGTCCGCCGCCGAAGGTCGCAAGAGGCTGGCTGAAAATCGAATTCTGCTGGCTTTGCAATTGTGCGAGAAGCGCGGCGATAGTCTGATTGCCGGCCTGGTTGATGCCGCCCGAGGCAATGAGCTGGTTGACCAGGGACTGAAGGCTTTGTCCGCCGATAGCCGTGAGCGCAGCCGCCGGAATGTTGAAGAGATTGAAATCGTCGGGGACGTGCAGGCCGATGGTTCGCGCGTAGGTGTGGTCCACCTGGAAGACTTTCAGATCGAGCATCACTTCCGGGCGGGGGCTATCCAATTGCCCGAGAAACTGGGTTGCGGCTTCCAGCGCCGCCCGCGGTCCGCGCACTGTAATGATGCTCGACGCCGCGTTAAGGCTCACGAACTTGAAGTCAAAGACGGCCTTCAGCGAGTTCATCAGTTCGTTCAACTCCGAAGTTGTGCCACCACCCGAGATATAAAACGAGCGCAGGCCCATGCGATCGTAAAGGCGGTGGTTCTCGGGGTTTTCAACGCAAGCAAAAAGCACGGTGTCTTCCAGCGCCACGGTAAAGCTCTTGGTGACCGCGGAGGCCGCGCGCATGGCGGTGTCGAAGTCCGCATTCTCGATGTCGAATCGCACGTGGCGGCTGGGGAAGTTGTCGTCGAACACAACCGTCAGCCCGAAGCTGGCGGCGACGGCGGTGAGCAGGCCGCGTGAATCGCCGCGGTAGTGGATGTCATGGCGGCCGTCGATCGGTTTGGCGACGAGCGCATCGGCGCTGGCGACCACTTGCGGCGGGCTTGCGACGCGCACCGGGACGGGTCCCAAAGCGTCGCTGATGCGTTGCTCGGCAAATTCGTTTTGCGGATCGAGGTTGACCGCCGCGCGAAACTCCGCCAGCGCCTCCACTTGCCGGCCGGCCAGCAAGTCGCTGTTGCCGTGCTCCAGATGCAGCCCAGCCAGATGTTGCCGCGTCATCTCGCGCGCGGTTAAGTACTCCACGTTTTGCGGGACGAGGCGAGCTGCTTCCTCAAATTCGTAGAAAGCCTGGTCGAGATTCTGCGATTTCTCCAGTTTGAGGCCGCGCGCGAAAGCCTGGCGAGCGGCCTTCAGGTCTTTCTTCGGAGCGTGGCAGGCGGGGGCACCGGCGGAATTGGAGCAGAGCGCTGGCGCAGCGACCGAGGGAGTGTCCGCGGCCAAACAGACTCCGGCAAGCAACAAAACAATTCCCGCTGGCAGCCATCGCATATTACTTACTATAGAATGCCCGGCTGCGGCTGTCTTGCAAGAGAAATACCGGGTAGGGCTAGTCGTCGGTCGCTGGTCGTTAGTCGTTGGTCTTTTGTCCTCCGCCGGTTCAAGGCCATCTTTGGCCCTTCAATTTGCGGAATCAGATTTGCTGGCGCCCAGCAACTAACGACTAACGACTTGGCCTAGCTCCGCAGCATGAGTCGTTCCATGCGGGTGGCGTGGCCGGTCTGGTCATCGCACTCGACCAGCACAGCGCACAGGCGGACGTCGCCGTTGGCGGCTTCGAAGCGCGCCGGCATTCCGCTGAGAAATTTTTCGATGACTAATTCTTTCTTTACCCCAATGACGCTGTCGTAGGGCCCGGTCATGCCGACGTCGGTGACGTAGGCGGTACCTTTCGGCAGGACGGTCTCATCCGCCGTGGGAATATGCGTGTGCGTGCCCACGACGGCGGTGACGCGCCCGTCGAGATACCATCCGAAGGCAATTTTTTCGGACGTAGCCTCGGCGTGAAAATCCACGAAGACAATCTTCGATTTGATCTGTTCCAGAAGCCGATCGGCAAAGCGAAAGGGATCGTCGCTCGACCCCATGAATACGCGTCCCTGAAGATTCACGACGGCGTACGCGATCCCGTTTTTTTGGCCTTCGTACACCCCCCAACCGGGCAGGTTCTCCGGGAAATTTGCCGGCCGCAACAACCGGCGCGCCGGACTGTGCGGATTGCCGTCCGCCATGTGGAAGTATTCGATGATCTCGCGTTTGTCCCAGACGTGATTTCCGGTTGTCATCACGTCGATGCCCAGATCAAAAAGCTCTTCCGCCAGCGGAGGGGTGATTCCGAAGCCCGCCGCGGCATTTTCGCAGTTGGCGATGACGAGATCGACGGCGTGCCGCTGGCGCAGTTCCGGCAGGCGCTCTCGTACGATGGTCCGCCCGGGGCGTCCAAAAATATCGCCGATGAAAAGAATTTTCAAGATCAGGTCTCAGGTCTCAGGTGTCAGGTCTCAGGAACTACGCTGCTCGCGCTCGACCGTGGGTCCAACGTTCGATGTTATCACGCTGAAAACTGGGCACTGCCTACTGGCCACTGAGTTCCGCCGTCTTCAGAAAGTCGTAATTGCCCGACGGATTCAGGCTGAGGTCCCGCACCCGCCGCGTGTGCACCAGCACATTATCGAAGTACCACAGATTGATCGACGGCACATCTTGCGCCAGGATGTCCTGAATCTCGACGTACAACCTTTTGCGGATATTCTGATCAGTCTCGCCGCGTGCTCGGTCAATAAGGCTATCGATGCGGGGATTGGAATAGAAACCGCGGTTCCTTCCCGCCGGAGGAAAACTGTTGCTGTGGAAAACCGTGTCAAAAATATCGGGATCTTCGTTCCCGATCCAGCGCAACGAATAAAACTGGAAGGCGCCGTTGGTGACGTCGGCCATGAACGTGGCGAACTCAAACGTGCGAATATCGAGCGCAATTCCCACAGCGCGCAACTGCTGCTGCAACACGGCCGCGAGCAGCCGCGTGCTCTCCTCGGTCGAGGTCTTCATGGTTAGGTGAAAACGGACGCCGTTCAACAAACGATAGCCGGCCGAGTCCAGGATTTGCCGCGCTTTTTCGGGATTGTAAGTAAAACCGCTTGTGCTTGGAGCGTATGCCCAACTCTGGACCGGCAGGATACTCGATGCGGGCTGCGCCAACCCGCGCCAGATGTATTGCAAAAGGGGACCGCGATCGATCGCGCAGGCAATCGCTTGCCGGACGCGCACATCGCGGAGCACTGGGTCGCGAAGATTAAAACCGATATAAGCGAGGATCGTTCCCGGCCCGCGCTCTATCCGCAGGTTCGGCTCGCGTTCCAGCGCCAACACCGTGTCCGGTGTTAACGCATTGATCGCTACATCGGCGCTGCCCTTGCGCAGTTCAAGCGCGCGCGTCGTAGCGTCCGGCACGACCGTGAAGCGCACTCGAAAAAGGAGGGGTTTCGTCCCCCAGTACCGGTCATTACGCTGCAGGATGACTTCCTTGTCCTGTTCCGCACTCACAAATCTGAAAGGTCCCGATCCAAGCGGAGTCCGCGTCATCTCGCCGAGCGCACCGTAGGGCACAATGCCGATCGCGCCTTCCGAGAGATTCCACAGCAAGCTCGCGTAGGGCTCTTTTAGATGAAAGACCACGGTGAAGTCGTCGGGCGTATCGATGCGATCCAGAAAACGATAGGTCGCGGTTTTTGTGCTGCGAATCTTGCCCTCGAGTAGAGAGTCGAAAGTCCACTTCACATCGCGCGAGGTCAGCGAACTCCCATTGTGAAAGGTCACGCCGCGATGCAAATGGAAAACGTAGGTCAGCGGATCGGGAACCTCCCAGCGCTCGGCCAGCCCGGGCTGAACATTGAAGTGCTCGTCCCGCGTCAGCAGAGCATCAAAGATAAGCTCGTCAATCCGCGCCGATTGCGCGTCGAGGCCCACCCGAGGATCAAGGTCCGTGGGACTGCTTTCAATAATCATCACCAGCGTGTTGGGATCGAGAGCTTGTGAGCAGGAAAGCAGAGGCAGAACGCATCCGCCAAGAAATAGAAAAAACATTGTCATCCTGAGCGAAGCGAAGGACCTGCTTTTTGTGCGCGGTCGCACGCCAGTCTCACGCATACGAGATCTTTCCTAGGATCGCCGCCCGCTTTGCTCCCGTCGCCGACGGCAGGTTGCTGGGCCGCCGATGCCATGTCTCATGCGCGAGCAGGGCAAACGCCACGGCCTCCTTGGCTTCTGCCGGAATGCCGAACTCGTCCGAGAAGTGCAGTTCGAAGCCCAGGGCTGCGATTTCATCGCGCAACATGGCCATGAGCGCCGGATTCTTCGCGCCGCCGCCGGAGACAATCATTTGGTGATCGCGGCGGTCAGCCCCAAATCGCGGCAACACGAAGCGCTGGACCGCGTCCGCAATCGATCGCGCCGTCAAAGCCGTTGCCGTCGCTACAATGTCGGGCTTACTGGCGCCGCGGCAGAGCTGAAGAAATCGGCCGACGTATTCCCGGCCAAACTCCTCGCGGCCCGCCGTTCGCGGAGGCTTCTGCCGGAAAAAGTGCGCGCGCACCAACCGGGCAATTACGCCGTCGAGCACCCGCCCCGAGGCTGCGACTTTGCCGTCGCGGTCGTAACGCCGTCCGAAAAGTTCTTCCATTACCGCATCGATCACCATGTTGCCGGGGCCGGTGTCAAACGCTAGCACCTGTTGCAGCGACGCGCCCGCGGGAATCGCCGTCAGATTTGCAATGCCACCGATGTTCTGCGCAATCCGGTTCTGCGCCCCGCGCCTCGCGCGCCGGTCGCGCCCCCTATCGCGATAGACAAGATAATCGAGGAACGGCACCAGCGGCGCGCCTTTGCCTCCGGCCGCGATGTCCGCGGGACGAAAATCGGAGACCACCGGCACACCCAACCGCGTCGCGATCACCGCGCCCTCGCCGGTTTGCCACGTTACCGCCAATCTTCGTCCGAGAAATCGCTCCGCTACTCCCTGGTGATAAAGCGTTTGTCCATGACAGCCCACCAGGTCAAGCTTCACGCGATGCTTGCGCGCCGTCTTCGCGACCGCCTCCGCATACAGTTCGCCGAGAAGAAAATTCAGGCGGGCGAGGTCCGCTACGGGGGCCAATGCCGCGTTCATCATGGCCAAGATTGCGCGTCGAACCGGGGCAGGGAACGAATACTCTTCGTGCGCAAGAAGTGTGAAGTCGGACCATGTGTGCTCGTGTGGTGACGGGCCTCTGGCCCGCCCTTTGCCGGAGGAGGCGACGCGCACTAGCGCCACATTGATTCCGTCCGCCGAAGTTCCGCTCATCACGCCAGCAACAATCATGCGCATTCCTTCTTCTTGTCCACCCGAGCGAGCGTAGCCAGCCGGATTTCTTCGCTGAATTCCCAGAGTTGTCGCGTCAGCTTCTCAACTCGCGCGGACGCGGGAGCGCGGCGCCTCGCCACTGATTCTTTCGCGAACGACTTCTTCTTAAACGCCAGCACGCGCTGCGCGGATTCCCGAACTCGCCGGGCAAATCTACTGTCGCGCTCCGCTTCGTGGAGCAGCGCTTCGTGTGCGCGCAGAATGAAATCTTCGCGATGGCAAATCAGGCCAAGATCGCCCCCGGCGCGGATGTGTCCGATCATTACCTGTTCAATCGGGCCCGCTGCCAGCACACCGCCCATCTCCAAATCGTCGGAACAGATCAGGCCGCGATAGCCAATCTTCTGGCGCAGAATGCCGGTGATCCACTTTTTTGAGAGCGATGCCGGAGTGCATTCTTTTGTTACCGCCGGAAACGCCGCGTGCGAAACCATGACGAACGGCAATTCGCGCCGCAGCAGGCGATAGGGAACCAGATCCTCCTGCCACAACTTGCGCAGCGGCTTTTCCACGCTGGGGAGTTCATGATGCGTATCGAGCGTGGCCTCGCCCAGTCCCGGGAAATGTTTGCCGCAGCCGAACACGCCAGCATCGCCCAGCCCGCGCAGAAACTCGCGCGCGTAGATAACCACCTGCTTGGGATCGTCCGAAACCGCCCGCGAACTCAGCACCGAACGCGAAGCCTCGTAGGCCAAGTCGAGCACCGGTGCAAAATCCAGGTTGAAGCCAAGCGCGCGGCAATTTTCGCCGATCACGCGCCCATGCTTGCGAAAGAGCGTGCGGCTGCCCGTGGAAAAGACCTCCGCCGCGGAAGGCGACGAACCGATCACGTTGCGGAAACGGTCCACGGTGCCGCCTTCAAGATCCACGCAAGTGAAAAGCGGCGTCGCCACGCACTTCTGGCATTCGCGCAGAAGAGTATGCGTTTGCTCAGCTCCAGTGATGTTGCGGGCAAACAGAATCACGCCCGCCGGCTGTATCTTCGTGAGCAGGGAAGCGAGATGCGGGGACATCTTGGTACCGTCGAAGCCGATGATCAGGAGTTGGCCGCTGTTTAGTTTCAAGTCGCGCATCGTTGCAGGAGTTCCGGAAACTTCTCTCGCATAAAAGAGCTGTTCGGGTCTGGCTTACGTCCCAAATAGCCGATAGCTAAGGTTCGCGATGGGTCGAAGATTTGCTGGTTTGCCACGAACGCGGTTGCACGCCCGCTGCCGTCCTCGATGTACCAGCGGGCGGGGAACTCTCCGCTCACTGCTGGGCGGAGCAGCATGGGGGCGGCCTCATTGAGGGTCTCGCCCCTAGAGATGCCCTCGTACCACGGTTTGTCGCACCTCAGTTTCCAGCCCAGAAGCTCACCGGCACCGACAAGCCCAAGCTTCCGAGATTGCCCCGGAAAGATGTCGCTATGTACCGCACATTCGCGGAAATCCGACATTGTGATTTCGATCTCGTCCCATAGCAGGTAGCCCGCGGGAACGCCGGTCTTGAGCTGTGCGCGGCACATTGCCTTATCGATCGCGTCGGCATGTGACCAATCCCAAGTCGCAAAGGCCGACGTCGGACGGCCCGTCTTTGAACAGTCGTACTTGGCATACGCCTCGGCGACAGCCCTGCGCTCGATATTTTGTTTTCTAATTCTCATTGCATCATTTGGGGTCGGCGCGGCAATCCACATGATCGCGACTCGGCCTGATCCCGGACCTTTGCCGCTCGAATTGTTCCCCTGCCTCAACCCTAACCAATCGTCCGAAGGGCTCGCGCGATCCGCCCGTTCTTCTCGGCGTACTCCGCGTCTCGGCGGTTAGATTTCCTTCTTCAACTCCGCCAGCAAGTTTAACGCTTCCAGCGGCGTCGGACGGTTCAAATCTACTTCGCGCGAGTTTCTTCTGGGCTTCTTGGTTGAGGGAGCAGGGTTACACGACGGAGAGACCGGGAATGCGCTGGAAATGCCGCAGGTTGAGCGTGACCACGGCATAGCCCAGGTGCAAAGCCGTTGCGCCAATCAGCAGATCTTCGAAGGCAATACTGACGCCACGAGATGCCTGCTCACCTTCGATGCGCCCCGCCAGTTCCGCGATTTCAGCGGTCAACGGATAAACCGCCATGTCGTGGCGGAGTTCTTCGCTAAAAGCCCGCCGCCGCGCGCGCTCGGCATCCGTGCGGGCGCGGTAGATGCCGTGGGTGAGTTCCACCAAGGTCACGACCGAAAATGCAGCGTCCTGTTCCCCATGCGCTGTCTGCACTCGCTGGAGGATGGCCTGTACACCTTCCCCGCGGCGTTCCCCTGCAATAAGCACGCTGGTATCGAGGATTATCCCCATGAGGAGATTTCACGGGGCTTGCGACTCTTAATGATCTCTTCCAGATCGGCGGCGAAGTCCGGGTCCAGCGTTGGTTCGTAACCCAGTTCTTGAGCATGAGCTTTGGCAAGCGCGATGGATTCGGAGAGCGACCGGCCGCGTACCGGCTCGGAGCGCGCTTCTTTAGCGCGCACGACCACAATGGGTTCACGCCCCTCGATGACGATCTCGGCACCGGCACGCACCCGCGCCAGCACGGCGGCGAAGTCGCTGGCGGCTTCCGCTTCCGAAATGTGAATGACGTGCTTCTCCATAGGCAGCATTATATCTCCACTCCCCATTGCTTCTCGGTCATTTCTCGGCGCACTCTGCGTCTCGACGGCTAGATTTCTTTCTTCAACTCCGCCAGCAAGTTTAATGCCTCCAGCGGGGTTAGCCTGTCTAAATCTACTTCGCGAAGCTTCTCAAGCACTGGCTGCGAGAGGGGCGTGAAGATGGTTAACTGCGTGGGACGCTCCGGGGCTTCGGACGAGCCCGGCGTCAGATGGTCCGAAAGCCGATGCTCGGACGATTCGTGTTCCGCTAGCACCTCGCGGGCGCGCACCACGACTTCGTTCGGTAATCCCGCCAGCTTGGCGACTTCGATGCCGTAGCTGCGGTCGGCTGCTCCCGGCTCGACGCGGCGCAGAAAAACTACGCTTCCGCCGGTCTCTTTGACGGACACGTGGTAGTTCTTCACTCCACTTAATTGCTCGGCCAACTCGGTCAGCTCGAAATAGTGGGTGGCAAATAATGTCTTGGCCCGCACTCGCGCATGGAGATATTCGATGGCGGCCCAGGCGATCGCCAGTCCGTCATAGGTCGAGGTGCCGCGTCCGACTTCATCTAACAGGATCAGCGACCGCGCCGTCGCGGTGTGCAGAATCGCTGCGGTCTCCGTCATCTCGACCATGAACGTCGAGCGGCCACGAGCCAGGTTGTCGCTTGCGCCTATGCGCGTGAAGACGCGGTCGACAATGCCCAGGCGGACGGCACGCGCGGGAACGAACGATCCCATCTGCGCCATGATCACGATCAACGCCGCCTGCCGCAGATAGGTGCTCTTGCCGCCCATGTTCGGACCGGTCAGCACTATGATGTTCTGCGTCGACGCGCGTGATTTAGCGGGCGTCATATCATGTGAGCCTGAATCCAAAAAAAGATCGTTGGGAACGAAGCGCTCGCTGCCCGCTGCCAGTTCCTGCAGTTCGATCACCGGATGACGTCCCTCGACAATTTCCAGATCTCCACCGTCCTCGTCCTTTTCAGTTTCGTCGAAATGCGGACGGCAGTAATTCCGCAGCGCCGCGATGTGCGCCAAACAGCCGAGGACATCCACTTCGGCCAGTGCCAGCGCGGTTTGCCGGATGCGCTTGGCCTCGGCGGCAATGGCGGAACGCAACTCGGCAAACAGACGGCGCTCGATTTCGACAATCTTCTCCTGGGCATCGAGAATCTTCGATTCATACTCTTTCAGCTCGGGAGTGGTGAAGCGCTCGGCATTTACCAGCGTCTGCTTGCGTTCGTAGTCGGCGGGCGAGAGGTGCAGGTTCGCTTTCGAAATTTCGATGTAGTAGCCAAAAATGGAATTGAACTTTACCTTGAGCGAGCCGATTCCGGTGCGTTCGCGTTCACGCTGCTCCACTCGCGCCAGGTACTGCTTCGAGTTGCGGCTCAGGTGGCGGAGTTCGTCCAGATCTTTATCGACGCCAGGGGCGATCACCCCGCCATCGCTCAGCGTGAGCGGAGGCTCGGGAACCAGCGTGCGATCGATCTTCTCGCGCAGTTCGCCTAGTTCATCGATCGCGACATGCAGCGCGGCTAGCCGAGGCGCAGACAGCTCGGCCAACACCGTTCGCACCCTGGGAATTCTTGCGAGCGATGCTGCCAGAGCGAGCACATCGCGCGGATTCGCGGTTTCCAGTGTGACCCGGCTCAACAGACGTTCGAGGTCGAGAATTCCATCGAGCGCACGCCGCAGTTCTTCGCGCCGGACGGTGTCCTTGACCTGCGCTGCAACGGAATCCAATCTGCCTTCGATCTCGGTCCGATCGAGGGACGGGCGCAGCATCCAGGTGCGCAACAAGCGCTTGCCCATCGGCGTCACGGTCGCATCCATGCAACGGAACAGCGTTACGCCGGCATCGGTTCCCGCGAAGAGCGGTTCGATCAGCTCCAGGTTGCGCACGGTCACCGCATCGAGCACCAGGCAATTCTGCCGCTCGTAGAAGCCGATGCGGTCCACATGGTCGAGCGAGCCCCGCTGGGTTGACCGGATGTAATAAAGGATGGCGCCGGCCGCCGAGGCCGCCGCCTGCTTGCCGGCGAGTCCAAAGCCCTCGAGCGAGAGCACGCCGAAGTGATTCTCCAGTAGCGGAATCGCATGATCGGGCGCGAAGATCCAGTCGTCCAGGGGAGTCTCGGCCCAGCCGCCGCCGGAAACTCGAGCGACGGGCGCTGTGCCGCTCCGCTGGACGGGCGAGACGCCCGTCCCCACACGTGCACTGACGTCCGCGGCCCGCTCCAGGAGCGGAGCCGAAGATCCGTACAGCATTTCTTTTGGCCGCAGTTGTTCGAGTTCTTCTTGTATACGGCGCCCAGCCGACTCGCCCGCGAACTCGGTTGCACGAAACTCGCCGGTCGAAAGATCTAGCGCGGCAAAGCCGACGCGATCTCCGACCGTTGTCACCGCTGCCAGAAAGTTGTTCTCCTCGGCGTTGAGCGACGAATCCGGGGCCGTGCCCGGCGTGACCACGCGCGTCACCTCGCGGCGCACCAGCTTCTTCGCCAGGCGCGGATCTTCAACTTGTTCGCAGACCGCGACCTTGAAGCCGCGCCGGATCAGCTTTGCGATGTAGCCCTCGGCAGCGTGGTAGGGCACGCCACACATGGGGATGGACACGCCCTTTTCTTTATTGCGCGAGGTCAGCGTGATCTGCAGTTCGCGCGCCGCCAGCACCGCGTCGTCGAAGAAAAGCTCGTAGAAATCGCCGAGCCGGAAGAACAGCAGAGCGTTGGGATGCTCTTTCTTGATGGCGGCATACTGCCGCATCAGCGGCGTCGAGGGCTCGGACATGGGGGAATTGGTAATTTTGTAATCTTTAATTTTGTAATTTACAATTTCATATTCGGCAAACTGGTTTGTCCGTCACTCTACTCTAGACTGCCAGAAGGTTCTCAGATTACAAAATTTCAAAATTGCCCAATTACAAAATTCTCCATTTGACTCCCTCCGTGCGTTTTGTTCTCCTTAGCGCATGGAACTTCGCAAAGATCCCATCACCCGTTCCTGGGTAATTACCGGCGACGATGTCATCGAGCCTACTCCGCATTCCAAAGAATGCCGCTTTTGCGGTCCGTCCGCCGGGCCCGCGCAAGTCATCGCCAACCTGCCCGGTGTGGATGGCAGCGCATGGTCGGCGCGCTCGGTCGTCCATCCTCATGCGCTCTATCACATCGAAGGCGAGGCGGCGCGCCGCGGCGACGGACTCTACGACCGCATGGGATCGGTCGGCGCGCACGAAGTTCTGATCGAAAATCCGCGCCACGACGGCCATCTGTGGAATGCCAGCGACGTCGAAGTCGAACAATTCCTGCGCCTGGCCGCGCAACGAATTCAGGATTTGAAGCGCGATAGCCGGCTCAAGTACGTCAGCATCTTCAAGAATTACGGCGCCGCCGCCGGACAGGAATTCGACCATCCCACTTCACAGTTGACCGCAACCACGTTCGTGCCGCGGCGCGTGCTCTATGAACTGCGGGCGGGACGCGACTATTTCGAAAGCAAGGAGCGCTGCGTCTTCTGCGACATTCTGGCGCAGGAGGAGCGGCAGAACCTGCGCATCGTCGAAATTCGCGGAGATTACGTGGCCTTCTGCCCCTATGCTCCGCGCGTGCCCTACGAAACCTGGATCATGCCCCGCAGCCATGAGTCTTCGTTCGAGCGCACCGGTTCATCGCGCGTGGGCAGCCTGACCGATCTCGCCGCGCTCCTGCGGCGCACGCTGCAACGTATACGCACGGTGACCGAGGCCTTCCACCTTGTGCTGCATACCTCGCCCAACAGCCAGCATCCGTCGGCCGTGCTCGGATATTGGAAAACACTCGATGACGACTACCACTGGCACATCGAGATTCTGCCGATTCTCGAGGCCAAGGCCAGGTCGTACACGTTCAAAGAAATTTATTATTCTCCCGTCACCTCGGAGACGGCGGTGAAACGGTTGCGCGAGGCGAAGATCTAGGAGCGGTCGTTGGTCGTTCGCTGTTCGCAAGTTGCCGCGAACAGCGAAGAGCGAACGACGAACAGCGAACGATTTCATGACCATCCGCCGTCTCAAAACCTACACCGGATCGCAAGGCTACGTTTACCAGTACTACTTTGTCGGGAAACGTCCTGCTGCGGCATCCGATGCGAATGAGTCCGGCGCGAACGAGTACATCTTCGATGTCACTTCTGACCGCAAGCTGACTTACGCGGTCAGTATTTTCCTTCCGCATCGGGTCGTGGCTGGCTGGGCTGAAGCCCACGGCCGCCCGCTCGGCGATCCCGAGCAGTACGCCGCCGTCAAGATGCGGCTGTTCCGCGCGTTCGATGAATTGGAAGAAATGCTGACGCAAGGGCGGCGATTGCTGATCGATTTGCAATCACTGGAGGAATCGTTGGGGGCATTGGGAGTGGAATAGATTAGGATCCGCCGCACTACCGACCCTCCTCGATGCAGCGCGAAGGCTGTTTACGACCGGAGCTCAAGCAGGTCATGTTAGGCTGGCAACTGGTCAGCGCAGCCGCGGGCTTTCCGGCCTGCTAGCATTTCCTTCTGCTGATCGTATGAGGCATACATGTCCATTTGCCAGAGATTGCTCGGCCTCCTTGTACTGGCGATCTCCAGTGTCGCTTTCGCTCAGATCACCCCGACGAAGCCGCCCGATGTCGGCAGTAGCGAGGTCACTAACAGTCAGTTGCCAGCGACCACGCCCTTGGACCCGTGCCGGAGCGCGGGAAAGGGGTCGGAGCAGGCGGCAATCCTAAGCGAGACGATGGGCGTAGATTTCGGCCCGTATCTGACGCGAATCATGCAAATTGTGAAACAGAACTGGTATACGCTGATGCCGCAGCCGGTGTATCCGCCTGTCTCGAAGCAGGGCAAAGTCGTGATTGAATTTTTCATCCGGAAGGACGGGACGGTAGATATAGACGGGATCACGATGCAAGCTTCCTCGGGGGATACCGTGCTCGATCGGGCCGCCCGGGGAAGTATTATCCGCTCGGATCCGCTTCCGCTCTTGCCCAGAGAATTCCCGGGCCGGACCTTCCGGTTACGCTTTTCCTTCTATTACAACCTTTCGCCCGACATCAGTATTTCACCCTGCGTTGACGTTCGGGTTCCCGTTGGCTCGACATTACAATTCGCTGCGTCGGGAAAGGGGATTACAGATACGTCCGTGACGTGGAGTGTTTCGGGACCAGGCTGCTCGAAATCGGGTTGCGGCGCTATCTCCGATGGCGGGCTTTATACCGCGCCGGTGGACATTCCTAATCCTCCGACGGTCATCGTGGAGGCCGCATCGCGCACTGATAGCGGCACGAGAGGCAAGTCTAAGTTGACCGTTGTGCAGGCAAATCCAACGCACTAGATATGCGGTCAGTTCCTCCGGGCCGCACACCCGCGCGCAGCCACGCCTACACTCCGCGTGATGTGACGCGCATCACGAACCACCGTGACGGCCTACGTTTCCCGCCCGCCCCTGCGCCCGGCACACTATAATCACCCAGGCGGGGGTGGGGGAGTCTCGAACCGGCCTGCGGAAGCTCCACGAATAAAGAATGATGACCTTGATCTGGCTGCGAGTTGCGCTGGTTTTTTATGCTGCGGGATTGCTTTATGCGCTGGTTGCGCTTACCCGCACCTCCGAAGTTCTCGGCAAAGTTGCGCTCCATGCGTCGTACCTGGGCATGGTGTTTCATCTCGTGTCGCTGACTGAAGCCGTTGTGCAAAACGGACAGCTCGCCTCGGCCTCGGTGCACAACTCGGAATCGCTGCTGGCTTTCCTGATCATGGTCGGCTTCATGCTCGCGTATCTCGTGTACAAGACGACTACGCCGGGCATCGTGGTTTTCCCGCTGGTTTTTCTGCTGACTTTCATCGCCGCCACCGGTCAGCAACCGCTCGTCTTCGCCTCGGTTGCGGTGAAGCACGGGTGGCTGGCGGTGCATATCCTGATGATTTTTACCGGATACGCGGCGCTGTTTCTGAGCTTTGGCGCCAGCATTCTGTACCTCATGCAAGAACGCGCGCTGAAGTCGAAGAATTCGAGTGGAATGTTCTCGCGGCTGCCTTCTTTGCAGGTGATCGACGACATTGGCTACCGCTCGCTCATGCTTGGATTTCCTTTCATGACGCTGGGCCTGATCGCGGGCTCCGTGGTCGCCGAAGCTACTTACGGGCGCATTGATTTTCTCGATCCCAAGATTCTGCTTTCCGTCCTGATGTGGGCCGTGTATCTGCTGATGGTGTTCATGCGCCTGAATGCGGGCTGGCGCGGGCGCCGCGCGGCCATGCTTGCCAGTGCGGCCTTTGTCGCGGCCATTGTCGCCTGGATCGCTAACTACTTCAGCGGGATGCACAGGTTTGTCGCGTCATGAAATTTCAGCTCATCGGCGTCAATCACAACACCGCGCCGGTCGAGGTGCGCGAGCGCCTGGCCATTCCTGAATCGCGATTGCCGGAGGCCTGCAAGCGGCTTTCCGAGCATCCCGCCGTGGCCGAGGGCATGATTGTTTCGACCTGCAACCGCGTCGAATTTATCGCCAACATGAAGAACGGCAACGGCGACCTGCGGGAATTTCTGCGGGAGTATTTCGAAACCGATCTCAGCCCGTTTGAGAGCCATCTCTACGAATTTCGCGAAGATGAAGCTGTCCGCCATATCTTTCGCGTGGCCGCCAGCCTCGACTCCATGGTCGTTGGCGAGCCGCAAATTCTGGGACAAGTAAAGGAAGCCTACGCTACCGCCCGCGCCGTGGGAGCAGTGCGCGCGCAGCTCGATCAGTTGCTCACGCGGGCGTTTGCCGTGGCCAAGCGAGTTCGCACCGAAACCGCGGTTGGATCTTCGTCGGTTTCGATCGCATCGGTGGCGGTTGAGCTGGCGGAGAAAATCTTCGGGAGCCTGAAGGGCAAGAGCGTTTACCTGGTTGGTGCGGGGAAGATGAGCGAGCTCGCGGCCCGTCATCTGCTCGCGCATGGGGCCGCGTCTCTGTTTGTCGCCAACCGCACTTACGATCGCGCCATTCGGCTGGCGCGAATATTTAACGGACAGGCAATCGAGTTCAGCCGGCTCTATGACACCTGCGATCGCGCCGATATCGTGATTACCTCGACCGGATCGCCCTGCTTCATTTTCAAGCCGGAACACGGCGAAAAGCTCATGGCGCTGCGCAAGAATAAGCCCATGTTCTTCATCGATATCGCCGTGCCCCGCGACGTCGATCCGGAGATGAACAAGATCGATGGCATTTTCGTTTATGACATCGACGATCTACAGCAAGCCGTTAGTTCGCATGTCGCCGATCGCAAGAAAGAGGCGGAAAAGGCGGAGGCGATTGTCAATGGCGAAGTGGAAAAATTCCACGCGCGCCTGCAGACTCTCGACGTAGTTCCGACCATCGTCAACTTGCAGGATCATCTCGAAACCATTCGCCAGGCCGAGATTGATCGCGTGCGCGGACGACTTGGCTCCATGACTACCGACCAGGAAATGGCCGTCGAAGCGCTGACGCGCGGGATCGTCAACAAGATCATGCATACTCCCATCAGCACTCTGAAAACGGCGGCGCGCGATCCCGAGTCCACGACCGTCATCGAACTGGTGCGGCGGCTGTTTAATTTGCACGACAATTTGCACGACAACCTGCATCACGAAGACACGGAAAAAGACGCTGCCGTCTCGAAGTCCGCGCCGCGATCGAGCTCAGGAACTATTTCAGGAAAAGGAATGCAAAACTGATGGCCCGACTGCGCATCGGCTCGCGCGGCTCGCAGCTGGCGCTCTGGCAGGCGCATCACATCTCCGGCTTGTTGCGCGCGCAGGGCCACACCGCGGAACTGGAGATCATCAAGACGACCGGCGATAAAATCACCGACGTTGCGCTCGCGAAAGTGGGCACCAAGGGCATGTTCACCAAGGAAATCGAAGAAGCCCTGGTCGAAAATCGGATCGACCTCGCGGTGCACAGCTTGAAAGATTTGCCCACCGCGCTGGCTGCCGATTTCGAAATTGCCGCCATCACAGTGCGTGAGGATCCGCGCGACGTTTTTTGTTCGGTGAAGTTCGAGAGCATCGAAGCGCTGCCGCAGCAGGCGAACGTGGGCACCAGCAGCTTGCGCCGTCAAGCGCAGTTGAAGGCGCTGCGTCCGGATCTTCAGATTCATCCGCTCCGCGGCAATGTGGACACGCGCCTGCGCAAGCTCGAATCCGGCGATTACGATGCCATCATTCTGGCCGCCGCCGGGCTGAACCGGCTGGGGAAAACGCGGCTGGTCCGGCAGGTGATCCCCGCCGAGGTGATGACGCCCGCTGCTGGACAAGGCGCTTTGGGAATCGAAATTCGCAACGGCGACACGGCAACGCGGGCGGTCGTCGGATTTCTCGATGACGCTGCCGCCCGCGCCGCCACCACCTGCGAGCGCGCCCTGCTCAACAAACTCGGCGGCGGCTGCCAGGTACCCATCGGAGCGTTTGCGGAAGTAAGGGAAGGCCGAATTCGCTTGAACGCGCTCGTCGCCCATCCGGATGGAACCAAGGTTCTGCGCGAGACCCGGGAGGGAGATGATCCTGTGCGCCTGGGCGAAGAAGTTGGTGAAACTCTTCTCCGTCGGGGCGGCGATGTTATTCTCGAAGAGGTCTACGGCGAAGGGTTTGCGCTGCCGCAGCAGCCGTAGCCCTCAGGGGCTAAAGCCCAGGTCTTTATCGGGTCTGAGCGGCACGGCTGAAGCCGTGCCCTTCCCAAAATCGAATGAGCCGTTAGCTGAGAATCTGAAAGCTGGAAGCTAAGAGCGAAAGGCCAAGAGCTAAGAGCAGCCCGCATGCGCAAGCCCAACGAAAAACATCCCCTCGCCGGAACCCGAATTCTTGTCGGACGCGCCCGGCACCAGGCCGGCAGCCTTTCTGCCAGCTTGCGCAGCCTGGGGGCGTCGGTGATCGAAATCCCGTTTATTGAGATCCGCAAGCCGCAATCGTACGCGCCGCTTGACGATGCCCTGAAAAACATCAAGAGCTACGACTGGCTCATTCTCACCAGCGCCAACGGCGTCGAAGCGATGTGGGAGCGCGTCCGGAAACTTCGCATCACGCGCCGGAAGCTCAAACGTCTCCAGATCGCCGCCATCGGGCCGGCGACCAAGAAAGCGATCGTGAAGCATGGCCTCAAAGTGAAGATGGTTCCCGAGGAGTACGTCGCCGAGTCGGTGGTGAAGGGGCTGCGCGATAAGGTTAGCGGCAAGCGCGTCGTACTCATACGAGCCAAAGTTGCGCGCGACGTGATTCCAGAGGAGCTGCGTGCGGCCGGAGCCGAGGTCGATGTGGTCGAGGCTTACGAAACCGTGGCGCCGGAAAAATCGCGCGTGCGTGTGCGCGCGCTGATGAAAAATGCGGCGCGCCGTCCACACGTTGTCACCTTCACCAGTTCGTCCACTGCGAAGAACTTTGCCGAGTTGCTCGGCGACGCTAGGGCTGGCTTACTCGAGGGTGTCCAGTTTGCTTCGATTGGTCCGGTGACTTCGGCGACGCTCGGCGAATTGCAACTGCCGGTGGCCATCGAGGCCCGCGAATTTACGATGGGTGGATTGATTCGTGCGATCGTGCTTGCCCGCTACGCGGTGAATCGTGAACCATCGAGTCATTTGGTCATTGAACCATTGAATCATTTAAAAACCTAAGCTCCCAGCGATTTTTCAAAATGACTTAATGGCTCAATGATTGAAATGATTCAATGTCCAAATGATTCAATGATTCTACTTCGGCTTCGGAGGCGAGACTCCCATGGGCGGGTCAATCGCATCCAGGTAGGCCTGCATGCGCGCCTTCATCTCGGCAGCCATCCCGGTGAACTCGATGCCATTGCCCACGCCGGGATCGCACGTCCGCACCACCGCCGTGATGTTGACGTGTTCCGAGTCGAGCCAGAAATCCACCCGCAGCACGGTCCCGAGCGGCAAAGGCAGCATGCTCTCGACGTAGCATCCATTGCCGCTCACGTCGGTGGCATTGATGCGAAGCGGTGCGTTGACGCGCTCGTCGCGCAGTTCCAGGGGAAGCGAAATTTTGTGCCGGTGCCAGCGCCGGCGGTTGGTGCTCCCAATCGAGACGGTGGCGCCGTCGAGGGGCAAATAGTTTTTCCACGGGCACTCCTGCGCGGCGACCAGCTTTATCCCCACTTGATTCTTCTTGACCGGGCCGGTGTTCATGACCCAGACCACCGTGCAGCGGGCTTTTTTCTCCTCGCACTGCACTCCGATCATGTCACCCACTTTCAGTTCGTTGTCGACGCCCGAGATCAACGCGCCATCCGAACTGATGTTATGAGCGCGAGCAGACTGGGAGAAGGGGCGTCCGTCGGCGCTCATCCCCCATATCCGTACGGGCAGGTCCACACTCAGGCGAGGCTCGGTTTGATGGTTGGGCATGCCTTATCCTCGTGTCTGCTAGTGCGATGATATCGCCCTCTGACGCGCCACGATATCACAAAAGCTTGTCGGCACGGTACCAAGGAAGCACCACTCCCGATCCTGCCGGCCGTCGTTCAGGGGCGGTTTCACGCGCCCTTTTCCACGGACTTTTCCACGAACTCGCGATAGCCGATCACTTGAATCTTTTGTGCTTCCAGAAACTGCCGCAGTTCCGCTGAGATCAGCAGACGCCGCTCCTGTTGGCGAGAATCCAGGAGCCGCGTGTGGGCTGCGAGCAAGTCGGCATCGTTGTAGCCGGGATGGCAGACTAACTCCCAGGTTCCTTCCGGCAGCCTCGCGAGCGTCTGGCGCAGCAGGGAACTATACCCGGAACTTTCGCCAGGCCGATCGACCGACCCGGTCTCGATCACACCTACCGCACCGTCGGGGGTAAGCAGTCCGGCGCGCCTGGTGCGCTGCAGGAACTGCCCGGAGAAAGTGTGCAGCATGCGCACTTGGCCGTAACGCTTCCAAAGATCGCGCTTGCCTTTGAAGAGCCGTGCGGGCATCGCTTTCACCGGAACGAAGGGATTGCGGATGGCGCGCACTCCGCAAATGCGCGCGGCCCGCAGCAACGCCACTAGAATTTCCGGGAAAATGTGGGCGTGTTTGTGCGTATCCAGGTGGGTCACGTGGATGCCGGCAGCTTGAATTTTCCGAATTTGCGCGGTGATTTCGGCGACCAACTGATCGCGATCGAAACCTCCCAGCATGGCGCGCGCGGCGAAGGCCGAAAGGCTGGAGTAGAACTTTCCCGGATCCGCCGAGCGAATGGCCAGCAGCGTATCCACAGCATCCGGCGGAGACACCGGCGTTCCGTCCACCAGCACAACGTGGCACCCGACGGAGAGATTCGGGGCCGAGCGCGAGGCCGTCACTGCGTCGGCGAACGCGGCGCCGTTGGCCATCAAGGTGGCCGACGACACGACGCCGCTACTGTGGGTTTCCACAATAGCCCGATTGACTCCAGCGGTCAGGCCAAGATCATCGGCGTTGACAATCAACTTCCGCACCCAGAGAGTGTAGCAGCGAAAGCGTAGCCACCGCGCCCAGTGTCCAGTACGGTTTGGATGCGGGGCAGAGTTCGCGCAAAGTCCGCGCGGACCCATGCGGCAAAACCCTTGCCGCGTGCGCGGTTTGACCGCCAAGGGAAGGGTCCAGTATCCTCAGCATAAGTTCTGAGATAATTTTCGCGAACGGCCTGGATGATACGGGCCGTAATCGCGTCCGCGCGAAGCGGGCGGTTAGCTCAGCTGGTTAGAGCGCCTGCCTTACAAGCAGGAGGTCGCAGGTTCGAGTCCTGCACTGCCCACCATCCAAGTTCCAGCGGCTTATGCAGTTAAGAATCGTAACTTAACTCTATGATTCGAGCTGCCATGAGGGCCGTGCCCGCATCTTAGAAATCGTGGGGTCGGTTCTCTTTCCGGGGGCTGAGCGACGGCAGTCTGCCCGAGCTATTCTCGTGCAAGCCGGGCGAGCGGGTTATCATCCGGAGAGTTAGTCGACCGAATCACCGAAGAACTCACTCCCCCGAGGTGACCGTGCAATGATCGAGTTTCGCATCCCAGCGTTGGCAATCGTGGGGTCCGCAATCGTGGTGTTGGCCATGGCAGGGATACTCGTGAGCCTCAATGGCTGCGGCGGTACCGCTTCGTCCACTCCACCGCCACCCCCAGGGAAGATTCTGCACGTGGTGGTGATCTTCCAGGAGAACCGCTCTACCGACAATCTTTTCCAGGATCCGGTCCTGATCGGACGCGGGGCCGACATCGCGCAAAGCGGAATCGACTCGCACGGCAATACCATCCCGCTGAAAGAAGTCAGTCTCCAGGTCGACTACAACCCCGACCACAGTCACGATGCCTTCAATGACATGTGCGACCTGAATGCGGCGACCGGGCAGTGCCAAATGGATGGGGCGGACACGGTTCCGGTGGAATGCAACAAGGGTGCGACGGACTGCAAGGCGCCCGACTTAACGTTTGGCTACGTGGACCCGTCCGATGTGCAGCCCTACTTTCTGATGGCCGAGCAGTACACCTTCGCCGACCACATGTTCCAGACCAACCAGGGGCCGAGCATGCCGGCGCATCAGTTCATCATTTCCGGGACCTCGGCTCCAGCGGCCGGAAGCAATCTGTTTGCGGCGGAGAATCCGGACACGGACGGCCCGCCCAACGCCGGGTGCGATGCGCCCGCGGGATCCACGGTGGCGCTGATCGATCCGACGGGCAGCGAAAGTTCCAACGCGCCCATCTATCCATGCTTTGATCATGCAACGCTGACCGACCTGCTGGAGGCGAAAGGCCTGACCTGGCGCTACTACTCGCCCGGCGCGGCGCCACCGCCAACACCGCCGATTCACTCCTACGCGGCAATCTGGAACGGCCCGGAGGCCATCCAGCATATTTGCGGACCGAACGCGGCCCCGCCGAATGCCACCGCCTGCGTGGGATCGGATTGGAGCAACCACGTTGTCCTCGATCAGAAGCAGATACTCACCGACATTGCCAGCAACCAGTTGCAGGACGTGAGCTGGGTGATTCCGAGCGGCCAGGATTCGGATCACGCGGGAACCAGCGGCCTTACGGGACCATCGTGGGTGGCGTCGATCGTGAATGCGATTGGCAACAGCGCTTATTGGGCGAACACGGCGATCTTCATCACGTGGGACGACTGGGGAGGCTGGTACGACCACGTTCCGCCTCCGCAGGTGCTGCAGGGGGCGAATTGCGTGCAGTGGGGATGCGGTTATATTTACGGCTTCCGCGTGCCGCTGATTGTGGTCTCGCCGTACGCCAAAGCGCAGCACATTTCGTCGGTGCAGCATGATTTCGGCAGCATCCTGAAGTTTATTGAAACCACCTTCAGCCTGCCTTCGCTCGGCTACGCGGATGCGGCGGCGGATGACCTCTCCGATTGCTTCGACTTCAATCAGACCCCGTTGCAGTTTCAGACGATCCCGTCCGCCCAAAACGCGCAGTATTTTCTGAATGACAAAACGCCGGCCACGGATCCGGACGACGACTGAAAACCAGCCAATAAAAAAGGGCACGCCCGAAGGCGTGCCCGCTGAATCCGTTTTCCCGACTAATTGACCGTCAGGCTGAACCCGGTTGGGTTGGTGAGCGACCCTTCCGTTACCGTCAACGTGATCGGAGACGTCCCGGCCGGGGTGGGCGTTTGCAGGGTTACCGTTGCCGTGCCGGGGCTGGTGGCGGCCGACGAGGTCGCGGTGATGGTGATGGCCGAGTTGGGACTGGGTAGCGTGGCCGGGGACGTGTACAGCCCGGTCTGGTCGATCGAGCCGTTGGCGCTTCCGCCTGTAACCGCCCAGGTCACAGTCTGACTGGTCGAATTGGTGACCGTGGCCGTGAATTGCTGTTGCGTGAACTGGGCCGGCGCTCCCGTTAAGTCGGGATAGAGCGTATTCACCGTGCTGGGGCTCACGGAGACGGTAACCGGCGGCGGCGATGAACTGCCACCTCCGCAAGCTACGAGGAGTCCGGCGAGGGCCAGAGCCAGGCAGAGAGCGGCAACTTTGTAGCTGCGTGGCAAGCGTCGCCCGGCCAGTCCTACCAGCAACATGCCGGCCAGCGGCAGGCTCAGCGGCAGCCACAGCCGCGGTTTGGGACCTAGCGCTGCGCGACGAGTGCCTGCGCGACGCGCCTCACCCGCTACTCCCGTGAACGGACCCGCCGTCTGGACGGTTATGGTCACGGTTTGCGGGGAGGTGGCGCCTGCGGTGATCTGGGTTGGCGAGAACGAGCAGGTCGCGCCGGTCGGCAGTCCGGAGCACGCGCTGAACGTCACATTGTTGGTGAAGTTGGCTCCGCTCCCCGTGGCAACGGACATGGTGGTGGTGGTGGATTGTCCGGGGTTCGCCGCCAGCGGGGCCGTAAGGGTCGCCGGAACGGTGAAGGTCTGATTGACGGTTAGGGTAATGGTCGCGGTTGCGTTCAGGCTGCCGGAGGTGCCGGTGATGGTCACCGTGGCCGGTCCGGTAGTGGCCGAACTACTCGCCGTCAGCGAGAGCGTGCTGGTCGTGGTTGTGGGGTTCGGGTTGAACTGTGCGGTTACACCGCTGGGCAGGCCTGAAGCCGCCAGGGTCACGCTGCCGTTGAAGCCCCCTGTGGGGGTCACCGTGATGGTGCTGGTACCGGCGGCACCGCCTGGGGTGATCGCCACACTGGTGGGATTGGCCGTGAGCGTGAAGCTGGAGGTCGACGCCTTGATCGTGATCGGCGCCGAGTTGCTTTGCCCGGCGGTCACTGCCTGATAGTTGGTGTCGCCAGAGTAGGTTGCGGTAATCCCGTAGGTGCCGGCAGAGCTGATGGAAGTGCTCAGACCGGCGCTAAGAGCGGCGGAAGTCCCCGCGCTGACATTGCCGTTGGTCGGCGTCAATGTGACTGTGCCTGGCAGTTGGACTGGCGAGCCGCCGGTCGCGGTGTCGAAGAAGGTCACGGTGCCAGTTGGGGCCACCCCAGCGCTCTGGGTGGTGACGATGGCGGCGACCGTGAATGGCTGACCTGCGTTCGCCGTGGTCGGAGCCGAGACGTCGCCGATGGAGGTCGGAGCCGTGGTGACGGTGACGCTGATGCTGCCGATCGAGCTCGGCTGGTAGCTGGCATCGCCGCTGTAGGTCGCGGCCAGCGTGTGGTTGCCGCCCGTGAGTTCGATCGTCTGATCTTCCGTGTATCCCTCGCTGTTCAGCTTGTAGGGACTGGCGTCCAGCGTTTTGCCGTTATCGGTAAAGGTGATGGTGCCGGTAGGACAGGCAATGTATGGAGGCCCGTTGGCGAAGGCCGGCGGGTTGCAGAAGTTTTGCTGAGAATTCTGCACGTCGGCCCGGAGCAAATAGGCAACAAATTCACCAGTACCGTAGACGACCGAGTTCGCATATCCGTTTGGAGTGATCACCCCCGGCATATACACGGAGCTAGTTTCCGGTTTGATGGTGAAGCTCGCCGACGGGCTCGAATAGCTGCCGCCGTAAGTCCCGTCGCCTTCGTAGTGGGCGACGACTTTGTAGGTGCCGCCCGGAAGCAGGGTGCTCTGCCAACTGATGGTGCCGTTGGATAGCGTGTTCCAGTCAATGCCCGGGTTCGGCGGCGTCGACCCCGGCGTTCCCGGACTGACGACCAGCGAAACGTCTTCGGCCTGATTGTTGGTGCCGGAGCCGGGGCTTGGGCTCACGCTAATCGTGACCGGCACGAGCGCGCCATGCACCGTGTTCGCAGGGACGCTCAGCGTCAGGGTCGTGGTCGTGGGAGTGTACGTGACTTTGTTCCAGTTATTCACCAGGTTCGCGACGTCGACCGACCCCAGGCCGGTGGCCAGATCGTATCCGGTGTTGGTGCTCCATCCCGAGAGCACGCCAAGTGCATCCGTCTTAGTATTGGTTACACAGTTTGCCGTGCCCGTGGCACAGGGCATCGCATTGGTTGAGCCGCTACCAATGTCGTGGAAGGCGTTGGCCTGTTTCGCCGGCAAGTCGTAGAGCACATAATTCGGATTACCCGACGAATAGTTCGGGTTACCCTCCGTTAACGCCATCTTCTGGTTCACCAGTGCCATGATTCCCGCGAAGGCTGGCGAAGCCACCGAGGTGCCGCCGTAGCCCTGAAGATCGGTGGTTGGAGAAGTAGTGTCGCACGATCCAGACGCGCTCTGGTCGGATTGACAGATGAGGTAGAAACTTCCTTGCAAGCCGTCGGCGGCGAACAGAGAAATGTCTGGGAGGTCGCGGGTATTGTCGTTGGTTACGCCGGGTCCCGTCTGCCATGATGGTTTGAACCCGACCCAGAAGAGACTCTGGCCGCCGCCGCCGCCCACGGTATCAACAAAATCAGAGAACTCCGCGTTGTTGCAGTTGGTCTCCGCGTTGGAGGAGCCTCCTATCAGGGTGAGAAAGCCAGTATTGGTGCACGAGTCATTCCAGGGCACTTCCGGGATGTACTTAATGGCGGATTCTTGCGTAGTTGCGTTGTCTTGCGAGGCTGGTTTCCAGTAGGTCGACCAGTTATTGTACTGATTGAAATCGGTGCCACCGACGGCCACGTTGTATGGCGAAGAGGCTAATCCGTTTACGGCCAGTCCAAATTCGGAGGGCGAACTTCCGGTGGTGGTGGGATCATCGCAATTTGACGAGCCGGGGTATCCCGCAGTTGCCGAGCCGTTGTCTCCCGTGGAAACCATGGCGCTGATGCCCTGCGCCGCAGCCTGCTCCCACAGGGCACCGTAAAAGTAGATGGTGCCGCTGGCGTTCATGTCGGCTTCGCACGTTCCAAAGCTTTCGCTCATGATCGGGGCAAGGTTGTTGTCGACGATATAGAGGGCGGACAAGTCCACGCCATCGTCGCTCTCGGTGGATTCAGAGACTACGAGATCGATGGTCGCACCTGGGGCTACAGCTCCCGACCACTGGGTGTCAATATCTGCCTCGGCTTCGTCGTTGGGATCGGTGATTCCGGGATCGGGACCGTTCAATATGACCTTAAGCGTGGGCGTGGGAACGCCGTTCACACCAAGCCCAAACAGGCTCCAGAAAGTGGTGGCATCGTCTGTATTGATATTGGTGCGTCCGACGATGGCGATGGTTTGGCCTGCGCCGGTGATCGGAGTGGTCGCGGTCCAGAGCGGTAAAACGTCATAGATGGTGGCGAAATCATACGGACCCAGCGCGTAGCAGGTGCCGCTGCTGCAACCGGCGAAGGTGAAATCCGGCCTAGCCGAGGTCAGTTGCCTGGTTTTTACCGAATACGCCCCTACGTGGATGTTCTGGGGCTTCTTCAGGAAGTTGTGCAACGTATTGATGCCCGCTACAACCGGAGCGAGCGCGGTGGGGATGGAGGGATCGCTGGCGTTGGCCCAGTGCGACTCTCCGTTGACAACGTACTTGTGAATGGCTGTGCCGAAAGCCTGCTTTACCTGGCCGGCGGTGCCGTTGAACTCAATCACGGTGCGGCCGTTGCTGACCTGGGTGACCTGGAATCCGCTGGCGGTCAGCCAGTTGGTAACGGCGGCGATGTCGGAATCGGCGGGGCCGAACTTGGCGCCAAATTCGACGGGAGTCAGCCACTGGTGATAGCTGGACGACTTCTTGTATTGCTGATTTTCAATGAGGCGACGCAGGGCCGTCTCCTGCTGATCACTGCGCTTCAGCACCAGCAACATGCGGTGCAGGACAAGATCGGCCGGGGCTTCGCCCTGGTCGAACTCGGCGCGGGCCAACGGGTGGACGTTGCCGGGCAGAAGGGTGCGGACGGAGTTATCGACCGGCTGCGTAACCAGCGCCGGCGCCTGCTGGGCCAGCAGTGGGCTGGCCACGATGAGCAGGCAGGCAATCAGGCTGGCAAGGAAGCAGAAGCGCGTCGAAAGGCCGGACATGGAAAAATTGGACGTCGAAAGTTTGGACGAGGACGGCAAAGTCGATGGCGAGCGTCGCATGGTCACTCCGTGAAAAAGCAGGATTGTCGGGGACTCCCAAGCATTATCAATACTTCTCCTTGTCTGATCAAGTTATTCCGCGTGGGGTTGTACGGATAGGAACGGTTAGTCGGCTTTTTTGACGGAAAAATGACATTTATTCGGCGCCGGCAGGGGCGGACGAGAGCGTCCGCCCCTACGCGAGCATGTTCAATGCCAGTCCAATGCCAGTCTGGGCTTAGACTTCGGCTAATTCTTCTTCCAGCAACTGCTTGTTATAGAGGTCGGTATAGTAACCGTTACGCGCCAGGAGTTGGTCGTGGGTGCCTTGCTCTACTATGCGTCCCTGATGAAGGACGGCGATGGAGTCGGCGTTGCGGACGGTGGAGACGCGGTGGGAGATGAAGATGGTGGTGCGTCCGCGCATGATTTCACGGAGATGGTTGAGGATTTTATCTTCGGTGTGAGTGTCGACGCTGGAGAGAGCGTCGTCGAGGATGAGGATGCGTGGGCTGCGGAGCAGGGCGCGGGCGATGGCGGTGCGCTGCTTCTGGCCTCCGGAGAGAGTGATGCCGCGTTCGCCCACGGTGGTGTTGTAGCCTTCGGGGAAGCTCTCGATGTCGTGGGCGATGTTGGCGGCTGCGGCGGCGGCTTTGATGTCGTCGAGTGAGGGCTCGCCGTCGGCGTCGGCGTCGTTCTGGGAAACTTCATGCGAAACCCCGAAGGCGATGTTTTCGCGGATGGTGTCGCTGAAGAGGAAAGTTTCCTGGGGAACGAATCCAATGTGGCGGCGCAGGACGTCGAGAGGGAAGTGGCGGACGGAGCGGCCGTCGATTAGAACCGTGCCGGGCGCGGCGTCGTAGATGCGCGGGATCAGGCTGACGAGCGTCGTCTTGCCGGAGCCGGTGGGCCCGACGATGGCCAGGCTGGAGCCGGCGGGGATTCGGAGGTTGATGTCGTTAAGAACAGCGGTGCCGTTGTAGGCGAAGTTGAGATTGCGAAATTCGATTTCGCCAAGGAAATCGGGCGATCGGGTGATCGGGTCATCGGGCGATCGAAGAGCAACATCGAGCATTGATGAGGGCTGGCTTTTCGATGACCCGATGACCCGATCACCCGATGACCCGATCTCATCAGCGATCTCGGGTTGCTGAGTGAGGATTTCGTCGATACGCGCCATGGACGCGGTGCCACGCTGAAAGATGTTGATGACCCATCCTAAGGCGATGACGGGCCAGGTCAGCTGCATCATGTAGGTGTTGAAGGCTACGAAATCGCCTACGTTCATCTTTCCCGCTAGGACTTGGCGTCCTCCGAGCCATAGGACGATGACGACAGCGGCGCCCAGCATGAGTTCGAGAGTGGGCCAGAGCATTCCCATGAGGCGGACCAGGCCGAGACTGCGGCGGATGTATTCCTGGTTAGCGCCCTCGAAGGCGGCGATCTCGGCTTGCTCCTGCACATAGGCTCGGATGACACGCGCGCCGGAAAAATTTTCCTGGGCGCGGGCCGAGATGTCGGAGAACATGGCTTGAATGCGCTCGAAGCGTTCGTGAATGCGGCGTCCGAAATACTGTATGACGATGCTGGTGATGGGCAAGGGGAGAAAAGCGTAGAGGGTGAGCTTGGGGCTGATGGCGAGCATGAAACCGAGAGCGCCGGCGGTAAAGACGACGGTGTTGGCCGAGTACATGATGGCGGGTCCTAGCAGCATACGGACCGCGTTCAGGTCGTTGGTGGCGCGGGCCATGATGTCGCCGGTACGGTTGCGCTGGTAGTAGGAGTAGGAGAGGCGCTCGAGGTGCGCGAACAAATCATTGCGCAGATCGAACTCGATATCGCGGGAGATGCCGATAACCACCCAGCGCGTCAGGAATTGGAAGATGCCCTTGATCAGCGCGATGGCGATGATGAGCAGGGAATAGGTGAGAAGTTTGTGGCGGGTGACGCCGGAGTGCAGATCGTTGATGGCGCGGCGGAGGACTTGCGGGAAGAGTATCCAGATGCCGTTATTGAATAAGACGCAGAGCCCGCCCCAGACGAGACCGCTGCGGTAGCGCTTCAGATACGGGACGAGAGGGCGTAGGCTCTTCGGCAGCATGACTTCTTGTAGATGAAATTGTAGCAGCGGGCGGTGCGGATTTTCGCAGCGGGGGCGCGAGGACTACGAAGACGGCGGTGAGCAGCAGTGCGCTCCAAAGCGACAACATGCCGGCGGTGAACATCAATCCCGAGTAGAGCAGGTCAGCGCGTTCCATCGGTTTCTCCACTTTTTAGTGCCGAGGAAAAAGGCCGGGCGGGGACGGAGATTTTGGGGTCTCCGTTACCCACCCGGTTGGAGAGAAACTTAATAGAGACGGGGCAAGGCCGTCTCGACAGAAAGAGCTAGTTCTCGGGCGGAGGCGGCGCGTGCTTACCCATGCGCGCCTCGCGATTGGCCTCGATCTGAGCCAGTTTGGCTTTCTGATCGGCGGTCAGAATTTGCATGATTTCGGACTTGATCCGGGCGTGCTCGACCTGAAGTTCGATCATGGTCTGCGAGTTTTGCGTGGCCAGGGCGCGCGTCTTGGCCTCGTCGAACGGTCCACTGGCCTCCAGCGCGTTCATGGCGCTGTGGTTTTGGCGCATCTGCTGCATCAGCGGCTGCAGAGTCGGCTTCTCCTTCTCGAAGATCGCCTTGACCTGGCTGTGTTGATCGCTGGTCAGATCGAGCTGCTTGAGCATGTGGTGGAAGTCGGCTCCAGGGCCGCCAAAACCGTGCGGACCTTGCGCAATCGCGGCTGCCACGGCCAGCAGTACAGCGGCGCCGATGGTGAGAACGCGGATACGAGTTGATTTCATTGGAACTCCTTTGGACTTGCGTTAGATCTCATTTGGATCTTATGAAAGTCCGGGGGCAGCCCGAACATCTCATGCCAATAAGAACACTGTTCCGGAAAATATGAGGTAAAGAGTCGGTCAAGCGCGGTAAAGTTTTGTAAAGGGCATCGGGCCATCTGGTGATCGGGTCATCGGGTCATCTAAAGTCAAAGGCCCTTAAGCTTCGATTAGTTGATCGCCCGATAGGTTGGTGACTGCACATGGAACAGAACGTGAGCAAGCAGGAGGAGCTGCGGAATCGGACTAAGCGATTTGGGCTTCGGATTATCGGGTTGTTCCGGCGCTTGCCCCGAACTGCGGAGGCTCAGATTTTGGGCAAACAGCTTCTGCGCGCGGGAACCTCGGTCGGAGCAAACTACCGAGCGGCGGGGCGCGCGAGGTCGAAAGCGGAGTTCATCTCGAAAATAGGCATTGTCGTCGAAGAAGCGGACGAGGCCGTTTTCTGGATTGAGTGCCTGATCGAATCAGGAATTGTTAAGCCGGATATGGTAGCCGATCTGCTTTCGGAGGCAAATGAACTTATCGCGATCTTTGCCGCCTCCCAAAGGACAGCACGGAGTTGATCTGGTCATCGGGCCATCTAGAGTCAAAGGCCTTTGACCTTCGATCACCCGATGGCCCGATCACCCGATGCTTCACAAATCACAAATCTTTACCCTCTAGTCACTCGCGAAGGTGTTAGATGATAAGAAGAATGGATCACATACTGGTGGTGGATGACGATGTCGAATTGTGCGGTCTGGTGCAGGAATACCTGACGGCCGAGGGATTCAGTCTGAAGGCTGTCCACGACGGCGAGCAGGGACTGCAGCAGGCGCTGACTAATGAGTATGCGCTGGTGGTGCTGGACGTCATGCTGCCGGGGATCAATGGCTTCGAGGTGCTGCGGCGGATTCGCAGCGTGTCGAAGATTCCGGTGCTGCTGCTGACGGCGCGCGGCGAGGACGTGGACCGCATCGTCGGATTGGAGATCGGGGCCGACGATTATCTTCCGAAGCCGTTTAACCCGCGGGAGTTGGTGGCGCGAATTCGCGCCGTCTTGCGCCGCACGCGGCCGGCGCGGGCGGCAGACGCAGTGCCGGAAGTGCTGAGCGTGGGCGACGTGGAACTGGATCCGGCGACGCGAAACGTGACGCGTGCAGGGCAGCCAGTCGAGCTCACTTCGGTGGAATTCAATCTGCTCGAAGTTCTGCTGCGTGAAGCGGGACGAGTGGTCACGCGGGAGCGGCTGGTGAATGCCGTGCTCAGCCGGAAGTTCATGCCGTTCGACCGCAGCATTGACATGCACGTCAGCAAGGTGCGGCGGAAGCTGGGCGACTCGGAAGAGAACGGAGACCACATCAAGACGATTCGCGGCGTGGGATACATGTTTGCGCGGCCGGCGGCGAAGGGAAAGAAATAATCGGGCCATCGGGTGATCGGGCGATCGGGCCATCGAAGGTCAAGAGCCTTTGATTTTCGATCACCCGATGACCCGATGGTCAGATGACCCGATCTATATGAAGAGTCTTTTTCTCAAGATTTTCCTGTCGTTCTGGGCGGCGCAGGCGCTGTTTCTGGTGCTGGCGATTCTCGTGACAATCGCCCTGCAGCCGGCGCGCCATGGGATCGAAAGCCAGGGTCCGCAGATTTTGGCGGAAGTGGTGAATGCCTATCTCAGTGGTGGGGAGCACGCCGCCCACGAGTACGTGGAAGAACTCTGGCGCACGCAGCATGTCTGGGCTTCGGTTTTCGATCCGTCGGGCCATGAGATTTCGGGACGGCGTCCGCGGATGGAAGATCTTCGGCCGGGCGGCCCGCCCGAGGATAGTCCGATACGTGGCGGCCCGCCACGCCACCATGGGTGGATCGACAGTCTGCTGCCGGACCGTGTCATACGGCAGGCGCTGACTCTGGATGGGAAGCGCTACACCCTGGTGTTGGTGCTGCCGCCGGGGCCGAGAGTATTTTTCGGGCCGCATGACATCCCGGGCCTGGGAATCGGGATCGCGATCATTACGTCGGGACTGATGTGCTATCTGCTGGCCTGGTCGATGACGAGTCCGGTGACGCGTTTGCGGAAGGCGGCGCAGAGCCTGGCGGCGGGAGACTTGAGTGCGCGCGCGGGCGCACCCGCGAGCGGAAAGCGCGATGAACTGGCGGAGTTGACGCGCGATTTCGACCGCATGGCCGAACGCATTGAAGGACTGGTGGATTCGCAATCGCGGCTGCTGAAGGATGTTTCGCACGAACTGCGATCTCCGCTGGCCCGGCTGAGTGTCGCGTTGGGGCTGGCGTGGCAACGGGTCACGCCGGGAGTTGCTCCCGAACTCGAAAATTCGCTAAACCGGATCGAAGTAGAGGCTGACCGGCTGAATCAGCTGATCCAGCGGTTGCTGACCATTTCGCGGCTGGAGTCGGGAGCCGACGGTCTGCGCCAGACGCAGTTGTCATTGCGCGAGTTGCTGGAGCAGGTGGCGCACGACGCCGAGTATGAAACTCCGGGGCGTGGATGCCGCGTGACGGCCGATGCCGGGGATGAATTTCTGGTGGAAGCCGACCCGGACTTGCTGCGCAGCGCGATGGAGAATGTGGTGAGGAACGCCACGCGGTATACTGCTGAAGGCACGACGGTGGAGGTTCGACTGGAGCGGCAGCAGTCCGCGAAGGGCGGAGAAGGAGAAATCATTGTTCGGGTTCTTGATTCCGGCCCAGGTGTTCCGGATGCAGCGCTGCCCAAGATCTTTGAGCCCTTTTACCGGCTGGACGATGCCCGCAATCGGCAAACGGGTGGGGCGGGTCTGGGTTTGTCGATCGCGGACCGGGCGATCAGGCTGCACGCCGGGCAACTGCGCGCATCCAACCGCAAGGAGGGTGGGTTAGAGGTTGAGATACGGATTCCGGCTGCTCCCGGGGTTGCTCTCTGAGATTTGCTCTTCCCGCCAGTTCCTGATACACAAATATATTTCAGCCACAAGCTTCAGTCTCCGTGATGGCTGGCAGGGCATCGCCGACGGACGGGAAGCGGCTGACTACTCTTTTGGAGAACTGATGTTGAAGAAAATAGGTGGAGTCGTTGCGCTCGTGGGCCTGTGTGCCCTGAGTTTGTTTCTGCTCAATTGCGGCAGTTCCTCGTCCCGGCCCTCGGGAGTTTTGTATGTGCTGACCCAGGGAACGAACAACGGGAGCCTTACCGGGATCGGGTACAACGTGAGTTCCTTTTCCATCGATCTTGATAACGGCGACCTGTCGCTGGTCAATTCGAATGCCAGTACGTGCCCGGGGGCGACTGCCAGCAATCCCTTCCCGTGTGGTCCTCCCCTGGACATTTTGCTCGACCCGACGGGAGCGAGTGCGTTTGTGCTGAATCTGGGTGCGCCGTGTCCGGAAGTGGAAGTGGAGACACAGCCTGGGGTTTATGCGTGGGTGTGCCAGCCTTCGACCAATACTCCGATTGCGCCCACGATATACCCGTATACGGTGAACTCGGACGGGAGTCTGTCAGCGCCCGGCACGGCGGTGACTTGGACCTGCCCGGCCAGTGTGACTCCCTGTACCTATAACGACAGTGCGGTCGCCATGGTGCGTGACGCCTCGGGACAGTTCCTGTTCGTGATCGACCAAGGGTCTTACCCTCCGCCAGGAACTGGGACGCCCGCGACTCCTACTACACCTGCCCTCCCTCCGCCATATGCGAGCTGCCCGCATGTCCCCACCGGTCCTACCGACGTGTGTCCTTCAATCTCGGTCTTTGCCATAAGCTCAACCACTCTGAAATTGGCGAGTGGAAGTCCGTTTTACCTGAGTAAACTTCCGACCGCGCTTGCGCCCATTACATTTACCCCGACTAGCGGGACGGCCCAGGAACTTCTCTTTGTCACCAACAATCACGACATCTGCACGACCGGGTGCACTCCTCTGAACAATGACAACACGGTGAGCGTGTATACCGTGAGTTCATCGGGAGTGCTGAGCGAGCAAGCGAATTCGCCCTATGCCATTGCCGCGACCGACCCGATCTCGGTCTTCCCGGTCAATACCACCATCGCAGGGCAGAATACCGGCGGTCTGTTTGTGTATGTGGGCAATGAAGACCCGAATGGCGGACACATTTATCCGTTCCAGGTGTGCACGGTGGTGAACAACGGGGGCTGCACGTCGACGGATGTGCAAGACAATCTGCTGACACCGCTGGCCACGTGTCCGCAGGGGGTTTGCACGAATGTGCCGCCAACCAATGTGGGGCAGGACCCGGTTCAAATGCTGGTGGATCCGACGAACAATTTTCTCTATGAATTGAACGAAGGCTCGAACCAGATATCCGCATTCAGCGTCAGCGCGACGACGGGCAAGCTGAGTGCGCTAAGCCAGCCGACGCTGCCGACAGGAACGCAGCCGGTGTCGATGGCGATGCACCCGAGCGAGTATGTTGATGGAGCCTATACCGGTCAGTTTCTCTACGTGTCGAACGCGGTATCGAACAACATTACCGGCTTTTCGCTGAGCACGACGAGCGGAGTCATGAGCGCGCTATCTCCGGTGATTGCCCCGGCGTCGCCGAGCGGGATCGCGGTGCATTAACCCATCGGGTGATCGGATGATCGGGTCATCGGGTGATCTAAAGTCAAAGGCCTTTGACCTTCGATCGCCCGATCACCCGATGGCCAGATCGCCCGATTTCTTCAGGTTGGCATCCGCAGAATTAAATAGCCTCCGATGCAGCCGAAGACCAGGTCGGGAGACCAGGCAGCCACGGCGGGGGGAAGCTGACTGAAATTGCCCATCGCTTCGAACAGGCCGGAGATTATAAAGTAGACCGCGCCGATGCCGATGGCGGTGGCAACTCCGGCGAGCGCCGAGCGCTTGCCGGCGGAAAGCGCGAAGGGGATGGCGAGGATGGCCATCACCAGCGTGATCAGCGGGTAGGCAATCTTCTTCTGCAGTTGCACTCTCAGGCGCACTACGTCAAAGCCGCTCTGCTCGAGATCGTGGATGTAGCTGTGTAGTTCCTCGTAGCTCATTTCCGACGATTGCTTGATTTCCTTCTTGAAGTAGGCGGGCGCTTCCGCCAGTTCGGGGAAGGTGGCGGCGTCGAACCTGCGATAGTTCTCGATGGCGGAGCCGTTCAGGTTTCGCTCCCACCCTTGCTCATAAACCCACCGGTCCATGGAGGTCGACCAATGCGCGCGGTCGGCGGTGATACGGTGCGTGATCTGGAAGGTGTGCGGATCGAACTGAAATATAGAGATGCCGCCGAAAACATCGCGTTCGGGATCGAAGAACTGATAGTAATAAATGTCGGAGTGCTGGCCGAAGATCCACTTGCGGTCGGGGCGCAAGTAGGTTTGCGCGGGCTTGCCCTTGATTTCGTTGCGGAGCGCGTCCTGCCGCTTGTTGGTGTAGGGGAGATAGAGTTGGTCGGATAGAAAGAGCACGCCAGCGACCAGCGTGGATGCGATCAGCACCGGCACGACGATGCGGTAAAGGCTGATGCCGGTGGCCTTGATGGCCGTGATCTCGTTGGAGCGCTGCAGCAGTCCGAAAGTGACGAGCACGGCCAACAACATGCTGAGAGGCGTGGTGTTGTACAGAAAATAGGGCACGACGTTCAGCAGGTATTCGCCCACGGTGAGCGGCGAGACCTGGTTCCGCAGGATGTCGCTGAGCAACTCGAACAGGGTGAAGACCAGCAGCAGCATCAGGAAAGCGGCGACGATCATGGCGAGGTAGAGGATAAAGTCGCGCAGCACATAATCGTCGAGGATGGTGGGGAAATCAAGATTGAACAAGTGCCAGTGCCGCGGCCAGCGGGTGAGGACGCGTTCGCGAAGGGCCGGGGGAGACGCCTTGCCGTTCGGTTGCAGCCCGGGCGTCGAAGATGACGACGAACTGCTCAACCCTGCAGTCTTCAACCTCGAGCTCTTAAACCAGGAGCGGAACACGGTCAGCTCGATGGGGCGGCGTTCCGATTGCCAGAGCAGAAAAACTCCTCCCACAAGGAACACGAAGTCGGCGAGCCAAACCCCGGCGGCTGGTGAGAGGCGTCCCTGTTTTGCGAAAGACACGCCGATCAAAGAAATCGAATAGTAGAGAAAGACGAGCAGAATGGTGACGACGAATCCGCTGGACTTGCCGCCTTTTTTCGACGAGAGGCCAAGAGGAATGCCGACCAAAGCAAGGACGATGCAGGCGGTCGGCAGCGCGAGCCGGCGATGGTATTCGATCAGGTGCCAGCGGCGGGAAACCGGGTCGGCGGTGCGCGCTACGCGGAGAAGCTCCGCAACCGTGAGTTCACTCAGCGATGTGGGTTCGTGCTCCTGGCTGTTTTGTGACGCGGGGATCTGGATCGGGATATCCGTGGTCTGGAAAGTGGAGATCTGGTACTGGTCCGGGTTCTTGGGGTCGGTTTCGTGAGTGGAACCGTTGGTGAGATGCAAATCGAGAGTGTCGGCCCCTTGGCTGACGAGCATGCCTTCGCGGGCCAAGCTGATGCGGGGCGCGGATGGATCGGTCAAATCGGCGAGGAACACACCCTTCCAGAGCGATCCGCCGGCCATGGCCTTGACGTCCTGCACGTAAAGGATGGCCTTCGGGAATCCCTCGTAGAACACGCGAGGCTGGACTTCGAAGGAAGCCTGAGAAGACTTGAGGCGGTCCTGAAGTTCGCCCAGGGCAGCTTGCGAGCGGGGTGCTAGATAGACGCTGTTGCCGAGCGCCAGCAGCCACGCTACGACCACGAAGATCGAGATGACGCGCAGGAAGGTCCACACGCCGAGTCCGCTGGCGCGCATGGCGGTGATTTCGCTGTCGGCGGCCAGACGGCTGAGTCCGATGAGGATGCCGACGAGCACGCCCATGGGAATGGTGTAGGTGAGCGCAACCGGGATGGTGAAGAAAAAAACTTCGGCTACGCTCGGCAGCGGGGCGCTGTTGCGGACCACGAGTTCGAGGATGGGGCCGAGAGCGCGGGTAAACAGGACGAAGGTGAAAACCGCCGCGCCGATCAAGGCGTGGGAGACAACTTCTCCCAGAATGTAGCGGGTGAGGATGCGCATCCGCAAGGTTGGTGGACTCAAATGGGAGTCTAGCATGAGAAGTAGCGATGGAGGCGCTCGTTTGAATGCCAAAGTTCCGGGCGCACCTGACTGGTTTATAGGGGCGACCCTCATCGCTCACCATGACGGGCTATAATGGGCTTTCGGCTCCTGCTTTCTCCGGCTCACTTCCAGGTTAGAGCGTGTTCCAAGAATGCCTCTCAGGTCGTACGGCGCATCCCTCAGGGGCTGAAGCCCGCATTTTTGTTGGCCGATGGCGGCACGGCTGAAGCCGTGCCCTACCCAAAACCGATTTTTGAATCACGCTCCAATGTTATGAACGGCAGCAAGGTTCGTCAGACGATTCGGCGGCTGTGGAAGAATCGAGGGTTTTCGTCGTCGGTGGTTTTGACGCTGGGGCTGGGAATTGGGGCGACTGTCTCTGTCTTCAGCATTATTTATGCGGTGATGATACGGCCACTGCCGTACGCCGACCCGGCGCGTCTATTCAGCGTCTATCAGAGCAAGATCGCGAATGACGAAGACGACCTCGATGGCTTTTCTCCGGCTAACTTTCTGGATTTTCGCGAGCGGAACCATGCTTTCACCGACCTCGCGGCTTCTTGCGGCTTCCACTACAACCTGACCGGCAGCGGCGAGCCCAGACAATTGGAGGGGGCCGCAGTTTCGCCTGCTCTCTTCGCGATTCTTGGCATCCAGCCCATGCTTGGGCGCACTTTTTTGCCGGACGAAGATAGTTATTCGTCGCCGCACGTGGTGCTGTTGAGCCACCGCCTTTGGTCGGGAGAATTTCGCAGCGATCCGCAGATTGTTGGCAGAACGATCTCTTTGAACGGCGATCCATACTACGTGGTGGGCGTCATGCCGCGCAGTTTCCGTCCGCTGGATGATGAACGGACCGACCTTTGGATTCCTTTGCAGCAGCAGATTCGCCCCGATCGGATGCTTTGGCGCGACCAGCACTTTCTGGGAGTCGTGGGCAGGCTGCGTCCGGGCGTAACGCTCGATCAGGCTCGCGCCGACATGAATCGCATAGCAGCTCAATTGCGAGTGCAATTTCCGAGTTCGGACAATGGTTCGGGCGCCGTGGTGATGCCTCTGCAGCAGGCTCTGGTTGGCGATACGAAAAGATCTTTGCTGCTGGCGCTGGGCATCGTCGTCCTCGTGCTGCTGATCGCCAGCTCCAACGTCGCTATTTTGATGCTGGCCCGAGTTAGTGGACGCACGCGCGAATTGGCGGTGCGGATGGCTCTCGGTGCCAGCGCATCCCAAATCCTCGGCGATGTATTGGCAGAGAGCCTGATTCTCGGCTTGGTCTCCGGTTTGCTGGGAGTTTTCCTGGCGCTGGTGGGCGGCAAGATATTTCTTTATCTTGCCCCGGACAACGATACTTTCACATTGATTCAGATCAATCCCGCAGTGTTGGCCTTTGCCGTGGCCGTCTCGCTGGTTGTTGGACTTGGCTTTGGGTTGCTGCCGGCGTTGAAGGTGCTGCGAACTGACGTCCAGCACATACTACGGAACGCCGGCAACGCAACGACCATGGACGCCGGAGGGCGTTTTCTCCGTCATGCGTTGGTTACCGGCGAGATTTCTCTTTCCATCGTGCTGCTGATTGGCACTGGGCTGTTGCTGCGCAGCATGTTAAATCTGCAACATCAGCCGCTCGGCTTTCGCGCCGAGCGTGTGCTCACCGACTGGATTGGGCTGCCTCGAATCCGCTATCAGAACAATAACGACGTTGCCAATTTCTTTACCCGAGTGGATCAGAACTTGCGCGATTCGCCGGGGGTGGAAGCCGTTGGATTGGGCTATCCTCTACCTCTACAGGGGAACCATTTCTGGACAAGCTTCACCATTGCAGGAAGAAATACGAATCCAGGGGAGTATGAACAAGCCTCGCTGCGTTTTATCGACTCCGGATTCCTGCCGGTGATGAATATTCCGCTGCTGAACGGGCGCAATTTTACCGACGCGGACGATGCCAGCGCAGAACCAGTCACTATCGTCGGCGAATCCTTTGCGCACAAGTACTGGCCCGGCGAAAACGCCGTGGGAAAATACATCTCGATACTGCGAGACACTCCGGTACCGCGGCGAGTGGTGGGCGTTGTTCGCGACGTGAGGGCCACGATTGAGGACGACCCGCCTCCCACGATGTATGTCTCTTACAAGCAAATGTCTTTTCCCTCGATGCAGGCCGTTTGGTTGAGCCGCGATGCGTCGGGCGCTGCATTGGCCACGCTTCGCCGGGCGATACAAAGCGTCGATCCGGAGCAGCCGGTCGACGATGTTGGCACCATGGAGGAGGTCGTTCGTGACGCGTTGGATCCCTGGAGATTTGCGCTGTGGCTGCTGGGCGGACTGGCCGGAGTGGCGATTGTCCTGACGGCGGTTGGATTGTTCGCGGTGATTTCTTACTTAGTGCGGGAGAGGACAAAGGAACTCGGCCTCAGAATGGCGATCGGAGCCAGTCCGGGCAACGTCATGAAATTGGTATTGAGGCAGAGTTTGAAGTTGGCGCTGATCGGAACGGTGATAGGGTTGGCGCTTACGTTCGCAGTCGCGCGCTTAATGACCAGCATGGTGTACGCAATTCGTCCGAACGATCCCGCTACGTTCCTCATCGTGGCCTTCATGGTCGCCGCAATTTCGGTGCTGGCAGCTTATATTCCGGCGCGCAGGGCCGCACGAATCGAGCCGTTGGCTGCCCTTCGGGAAGAGTAGAGCCACCGCGGGGCGGTCGCTGGACCGGCCACTCGCGCGAGTTTCGCACTATTCTCTTTTCAGAAACAGCGCGCCCAGCGGCGGCAGGGTGAGACGCAAGGAATAGGGGCGGCCGTGCTTTTTCTCGGGGACGGCCTGGACGCCTCCCGCGTTGCCCATATCGGTGCCGCCATAGTCGCGGCCGTCGCTGTTGAGCAGTTCTTTCCAGTAGCCGCCCTCGGGCACGCCAATCATGTATCCCAGTCTGGGCACGGGCGTGAAGTTGCACACCACGAGCACAGGGCTATCGCCGGGCTTGCCTTTGCGCAGCAGCGAGATGATGCTGGCCTGTGCGTCATTGCAGTCCACCCACTCAAACCCCTTGGGATCGTTGTCGAACCAGTGCAGCGCGGGTTCGGTGCGATAGAGGCGGTTGAGTTGCTCGACCCAGGTCATGAGCCCGCGATGGACAGGGTATTGCAGCACGTTCCAGTCAAGACTGCGATCGTGCGACCACTCGCTGACCTGGCCGAACTCGCAGCCCATAAAGATCAGTTTCTTGGCGGGCTGGGCAAACATGTAGGCGAAGAGCAGGCGCAGGTTGGCGAATCGCTGCCACTCGTCGCCGGGCATTTTGCCGATCAGGGAACCTTTTCCGTGCACCACCTCATCGTGGCTCAGGGGCAACACGAAATTTTCGTGGAACGCATAGAGCATGCGAAAGGTTAACTGATTTTGGTGATACTGGCGATGGATGGGATCTTCTTGAAAATAGCTGAGCGTGTCGTGCATCCATCCCATGTCCCACTTTAAGCCGAACCCCAAGCCGCCGAGATGGGTGGGCCGCGAAACCATGGCGTAGGCGGTGGACTCCTCCGCGTAGGTCTGAATGTCGGGGTGCTCCTTGTAGGCTTCGTGGTTGAACTGGCGCAGAAATTCGATGGCTTCGAGGTTCTCGCGTCCGCCGTACTTATTGGGAATCCATTCGCCCTGCTTGCGCGAATAGTCGAGATAGAGCATGGAAGCGACGGCATCCACGCGCAGGCCGTCGGCATGATATCTGTCGAGCCAGAACATGGCGCTCGACAGCAGGAAGCTGCGCACTTCGGTGCGGCCGTAGTTGAAGATCATCGTCTTCCAATCGGGATGGAAGCCCTGGCGTGAGTCGGAGTGCTCGAACAGGTGAGTGCCGTCGAAAAAGGAAAGGCCGTGTCCGTCGGCAGGGAAGTGCGACGGAACCCAGTCGAGAATGACGCCGATGTTGCGCTGGTGCAGGTAGTCCACGAAGTACATGAAATCCTGCGGCGTGCCGTAACGCGCCGTGGGCGCGAAGTAGCCGGTGGTCTGATATCCCCAGGAACCGTAGAAGGGATGCTCCATAATCGGGAGCAGTTCGACGTGGGTGAATCCCAGCTTATTCACGTGTTCGGCCAGGCGAGGCGCGAGCTCGCGATAGGTCAGCGAACGATTGTGCTCTTCGGGGACGCGCATCCAGGAGCCGAGGTGAACTTCGTAGATGGAGATGGGCGCGTGCAGCGAGTTGGCGGCGGCGCGTTCTTCAAGATAGGCCGCGTCATTCCAGGTGTAGTCGAGGTCCCAGACCACGGAAGCGGTGCGCGGCGGCTTTTCGGTGAAAAGACCCACTGGGTCGGCTTTTTCAGTCTCGTGCCCGTGTTTATTGGACTCGATATGGAACTTGTATAACGCGCCCTTGCCGACGCCGGGGATAAAGCCTTCCCAGATGCCCGACGAGCCGCGAGGCTGAAGCTGGTGGGCTTTCGGATTCCATCCATTGAAGCCGCCGGTCACCGACACACGGCGCGCGTTGGGAGCCCAGACGCTGAAGACGGTGCCCGCGATTCCATCGTGTTCCGCAAGGTGCGCGCCCATCTTGTTGTAAATGCGATAGTGGGTGCCTTCGTTGAATAAATAGAAATCCTCGGCGGTCAGCAGGGAAACGTCATAGCGAACCGGAAATACTTCCGGACTTGGAGTTGTCTGGGTCATGGTTTCACTTTCCGGTCTAGTTTAGTCCAATTCGGTCGTTAGTCGTTGGTCGCTGGTCGTTAGCAGCCGAATCCAGAGAAGTTGGAGCGAAGCCCCGGCGTCCACGTGCTGCCACCGAGCGGCGAACGACTAATGACCAGCAACTAACGACGACTCTCCCGTTTCGCCCGCGCCCAGCCCTCTTTCACGCTTTGGCGCGCCCGCCCCAGCGCCAGCGCATCCGCGGGCACATCTTCGGTGATGCAGCTCGCGGCCGCGACGTAGGCGCCGCGTCCAATCTTTACCGGGGCAACCAGCGTCGAGTCGCTGCCGATGAACACGCCATCTTCGATGACTGTCTTGTGCTTGTTCACTCCGTCGTAATTGCAGGTGATAGTGCCGGCTCCGACGTTCACGCCTTCGCCGATTTCCGCATCGCCCAGGTAGCTAAGGTGGTTCGCCTTCGAACCTTTGCCCAGCCTAATTTTCTTGGTCTCGACGAAGTTCCCCAGGTGAGCGCCTTCGCCCACCTCGGTTCCCGGGCGCATATGAGTGTACGGTCCGAGGACAGCTCCCGCGCCCACGCGCGAATCTTCCATGATCGTGCCCGGTCGAACCGTGACTCGATCGCCTAGGACGGAATTCGCGATCACGCTGTAGGAGCGTATGCGGCAATCTGCGCCAATCTTCGTATTGCCCAGCAACTGGACGAAGGGCTCAATCACGGTGTCGGCGCCAACTTCCACGTCGCTGTCAATGACGCAGGTGTGCGGATAAAAGATCGTGACGCCTTCATCCAGCAGTTCGCGGCACTTGGCCAGCCGCAGCCGCACATCCAGCATCATCATCTCGCCGCGGGTGTTGCTGCCGAGCACTTCGCCCGCGTCTTCAGTTTTGATCGCGACGACTTTCTTGCGCGCTCGGTGAAACACCTCCGCCATGTCGGTGAGGTAGTACTCGCCGTGCGGGTTCGCGGTGGAAAGACGGCCAATATGCTCGTACAAGGCGGGCACATCGAAGGCATAGAAGCCGGAGTTGATCTCGCTGATATTCTTCTGCCGCGGAGTGGCGGACTTTTCTTCGACGATCGCCTGCACTTCGGATCCGCTCCCCGCGCCTTTGCGGATCACGCGCCCATATCCGTAAGGATTGTCGAGATCGGCGCTAAGCAAAGTCATGGCCGCTTTCTGAGCGGTGTGGAAGTCGCTGAGCTTCCGAATGGTTTCGGCGGTAATCAGCGGAGCGTCTCCGGAGAGCACGAGGACCTGATCATATTTATTTCCCGAGAGCGCTGCGCGCGCCACCATGAGCGCATGCCCAGTGCCACGCTGTTCGGCTTGCACGACGAAGTTGACGCCCGTGCCGGCGAGCGCCTCACGCACGCGCTCTGCCTCGTGGCCGATGATCACGAAGATGTCCTCGGCCGGCACGACTTTTTTCGCCGTGGCAATCACGTACGCCAGGATCGGCTTGCCGCCGACTTCGTGCAAAACCTTGGGATGTTTCGATTTGAGCCGAGTGCCCTTGCCCGCCGCCATAATTGCGATGGCAGCGCGCGGGCGCTGCGGACTCGACAGGGAAGATTTCGCTTTGGTTTTTAGTGTTTTTGCCATGCTCAGACAATATACCGCTCTTGTGTAGAGACGCGGCTTGCCACGTCCCATGTCTCGCACAAATCAGCTGCGCACCGTCTGCCGACCCTGGGCCTGCGCCATCAGCGCCATCAGATCTTGTGCGACGCGCCCAGTGGCGTGCCGTGCTACGGCTCCTTCTTCCAGATAATCCCCCAGCACCGGGCACACGCCGAGGGCTTCGATCGCTTCCAGATCCACCGCGATCTGCGAAGCTCCTTCCAGCGCATACTTGGCCTTCATCTCGGGCGATGCCGGTTTGCGATTGATCAGGGCATAGTCGAACAACTGGACGCCAGCGTGAGTGTTGAGGGCGCGAATGTGGTCGGCCGCAGTTAAACTAAGACTTTCGTTGACCTGCGTCATCAGATTGCAGATAAATATCTTAATAGCGTGAGAACCAAGAATCGCTTCGGGGATTCCGTGCACCAGCAAATTCGGAATCAGGCTGGTGAACAGCGAACCGGGGCCGATCGTGATCAGATCGGCGCCAGCGATGGCTTCGAGCGTCTGGGGAAGCGGCTCCACGTCGTGAGGCACCAGGACGAGTTCTCGGATCTTGCCCTTGCTGGCCGTGATCCGTGTCTCGCCACGCACCCGCGTCCCGTCTTCCATTAACGCTTCCAGTTCCACGCTCGACATGGTGGCGGGATAGATATGGCCGCGCGTGAGCAGAACTTCCGAGGATACCCGTATCGCCTCCGCAAAATCTCCGGTGATGGAAGTCAGCGCCGCCAGAAAAAGGTTTCCGAAGCTGTGGCCTTCCAGCCCCGATCCCTTTTGAAAACGATGCTGGAACAGTCTCGAGAGCAGGGCTTCATCCTCGGAGAGGGCAACGATGCAATTGCGCACGTCGCCCGGGGGAAGCATATTGAACTCTTTGCGCAGACGGCCGCTCGATCCGCCGTCGTCGCTTACCGTCACCACGCCACACAATTCGCGAATGGTGGGCTGGCCGGGGGTGGCTAGCGCCGGCGTCACAACGTAGTTCTTCAACCCCTTCAGCAGCGTGGAGAGGCCGGTGCCGCCACCGATTGCGACCACGCGCAGTTCGGGGCCAGCCTTGCCGGTTTCGGGTGAGTTCGTGCGCAACTGGGGAAGCATACAGCCTCAATTAGAAGTTGCGGAGGTCAGAGGTCAGAGGTCCGAAGTCAGATTGCAGAGGTGAACCCCCCGTAGCTCGCACTGAATGATTCTAACCTCTGCAATCTGACCTTTGACCTCTGACCTTGAATCAATACGCGTTCGATTCTTCCGCGTGCGGCTCAGATTCCTCGGCGGCCGGATCGGGATACAGCAGTTCGGTGAAGCGCGGATCCTCGGCCAGATTCTGGAAGTCGCCGTCGTTACGCGCCTGGAAGCGCAGCGACGGTTTCACCTGAATGGCCTCGTTGAGCGTCTTAAGCGATTCTTCGACGTGACCGGTCAGGCAATGCAGCGCGGCCAGCCCGTACAGAACGAACTCCGCCTTGGGATTCTGCTTCAAGAGTTTGTCGAACTGCTCGCGCGCCGCCACGTAGTCGCCCGTGTTGATGAGCGACACGGCGTAGTCGTAGTGCTCTTCCGCGGTTTTGAATTGCAGCGCGGGTGCTTCCAGATGCTTGTCGCAGGTGAGGATGTGCACCTGGGCCCGGTCGACGAAAGACTTGTTCGGTCCGCTCAACACTTTTTGCAGAAAGCCTTTGGCCTTCTCGAACTTGTGTTCCTGCAGCGCGCGCAGTCCGGACTCGTAGTTCTGCACCGCCTGTATGTGCCGTGGATCTTCCGCTGCTGGTTTCTTGGGGGTTATCTTCAGTGCCATCAAACCGCCTTTGTTTCAGGATTGAACTGGAAAAACTCGGAATCGAACGTCGCGAAAACCGGCGCGCGCCATGACGCACAACCTCAACCTTATATTTTACCTGAAGACGCGGGATTAGCGAGTCACTGGGCGGGTTCGGGGTCATGAGGGACGGCGCGTTCGTCAGCCAGCTCAAAATGAAACAGTCCACTAGCGGAGTCCCGGGTAACACATCGACATGCTCTTAAGCTTGTCATCCCGAACGAAGTGAGGGATCTGCAGTTTGCGGCAAGATGCAGCTCCCTCACTTCGTTCGGGATGACAATTCGTGGAAAATTGTGCCAGGACTCCGAACTTTACCCCAGCTTCTCAAACAACAAACAAATCGTCTCAATCCCGCGATAAAAATTCGGAATGTGAAACTTCTCGTTCGGCGCGTGCAGGTTGTCGTCGGGAAGGCCAAAGCCCATCATCACCGAGGGAATCTTGAGTACGTCCTGGAAATCGGTCACGATCGGAATCGATCCGCCGGAGCGAATGAACACGGTTTCTTTCTTGAACGTGTCGTGCAGCGCTTCGGTCGCCGCTTTGATGAAGCGGTTGTCCGTGCCCACCACCGATGCGGGGCCTTTGCTCCAAACCTTGATCTTGAGCTCGATTCCCTTGGGCGTGAGTTTCTTGACGAACGCGGTATAGCGCTTCAGGATGTCTTCAGAATCCTGATTGGGCACCAGGCGCATGGAAACCTTCGCCGACGCTTTCGCCGGAATTACCGTTTTCGCGCCCACAGCTACAAAACCGCCGGGAATGCCGTGCACTTCGAGCGTCGGACGCGCCCACGTCCGGTAGAGCACCGAGTAACCGGGCTCGCCGGTCAGCACCTTGGAGCCGACTTCGGTTTTGCGATAATGCTCCTCGTTGAACGGCAGCCGCTTCCAGGCCTTCAGCTCATCCTTGCTGGGCGCTTTCACGTTTTTGTAAAAGCCGGGGATCAGCACCTTTCCCTTCGCATCTTTCAGCTTGCTGATGATCTCGATGAGCGCAAACAGCGGATTCGGCGCCGCGCCGCCATACACGCCGGAGTGCAGATCGGTCTTAGCCCCAACCGCCTCAATCTCGGTGTACACCAGACCACGCAGACCGACGCACAGAGTGGGAATATCGGGCGCGAACAGCTCGGTGTCGCAGACCAGCGCGAAATCCGCCTTCAGCTTCGCCTTCTGCTTGCGGACGTACTCGGCAATCGATTCGCCGCCGGTTTCTTCCTCGCCCTCAAAAATAATCTTGACGTTGATGGGCAGCTTGCCCTCGTTGGCCTGCATCAGCGACTCGATCGCCTTGACTTCCATCCAGAGCTGGCCTTTGTCGTCGACCGCGCCGCGCGCGTAAACATTATTGTTGCGCACGGTCGGCTCAAAGGGCGGCGTCTTCCATTCGTCCACGGGATCGGGCGGTTGCACGTCATAATGTGCGTACATCAAAACGGTGGGCTTGCCGGGCGCGTGCAGCCAGTCGGCGTAGAGCAAGGGATGTCCCTGGGTAGGGATGACTTCGACATTGTCCATCCCGATGCGGCGCAGTTCGGCGGCAATAAATTCTGCTGCCTTCAGCACGTCGCCTTTATGTTCCTCGAGCGTGCTGACGCTGGGGATGCGGAGGAGGGCCTTCAGTTCGTCGAGAAAACGCGGCTGATTATTGCGGGCAAAATCGATTGCCGGGGATGCCATGGTCTGTTGCCTTTCTGGCGCGCTGGGCGCGGGTCCTGGAGATGATCGCCGAAAACGGTTCAGTATATACCTGAATGTTGGGTTGATCCCAACACGGACCGGAATGAGCATAGCGCAGCTCACTGACTTGCTCCTGTCGGTGTGGTAAGCTTCGCGTTCGCTTAAACAAGATCGATGAGGAGGGAATCATGTTTGGAGGTCTGCTTTTGGTCGTGTGTGTCATTCTGCAGTTTCATTATCATGATGCCATTCCGTGGTACATCTGGGTGCTGGCAGTGATCGCGCAGTGTGTTGCTTTCGGCGAACCAGCGATGAAAGCTGCTTCGAAAAAGAGCTGAGCGTGTAACCGGGTTGCGCAGTCGTTGGTGAGATGGGATTCTTTTCGCAACTACTTTGAAGCACGCCGGCTCGAACCAGTCGCGACAGGTTCGGGGCAACGAACGAACGCTTCTGGAGTCACCAACCGTACCCTGATGTCTAGCTTGTCCATTTCCGTGCCGGTCGCCTGGGGCCCTGCCGTGGCGGGAATGTTCTCCACGATGTCGAGCGCATCGGCTACGGTCTGAAACGGCACCCCATCGTCGGCAACGAGATCTAGCGTGCGTTGCTCTCGCACTCTGTAAATCTCTGACAAACGGCCTGCCAGACCGTTCCAATCTTCCTGCTCAGCATTAAGCAAAAGTTTGCCTGCGTCGGTTATGTGCAGAAGGGTGACTCGGTCGTTAGCACAATTTTCGCAGCAGGATGGCGCGAGTTCGAGGTCGAGGCCGGTTGCTTCTCGCGGGGCAAAATACGGCGTGTACACGGCAACGAGAGCGGCCAGACCGGGCGCTGCAATTAGGGCGAATGCCGGGAGTTGAGAGAATCGTTTTTTTAACGCGAGCCTCCGGGCACCCTGACGGTGTAGGCAGATTTGCGCGGGCGGGTCGTTAGACACTTCGCTCTCAAGCAAGTCTTTACGGGTGCAAAGATAGTTGTAGGAGCATATCGCTGGAACAGCCACGAGTATCCCCGCAGCGGTTGTAACAAGTGCTACGGCCATTCTTGACGAAATTAGCGCCAGCGCAGCGTTCTTTTCCATGGCGATTTCGCCGAATACGAGTCCGCTCATTATGCCGACGCATGTGCCTGCAAGTCCGAGGTATGGGGCGCCGGAGGCAATTGCTTTGAGACTGCCCGCCTCAATGCTCAGGACGGCGGCGAGTTTGCTCCTGCTCGCGCTATCAATCTCTCTTGCACGTCGAGCAAAGTAGTAGCGACAGGAAACGCGTGTGAGAACAAGGACGACATAAGCAAGCATGAGCGCAAGCACGATGACATCGAGGCGCACAATCCAGTTCATCCAGCGCCACAGGTAACCGACACTCCACTCACACCCGGACGATTGCCACGAGTTGAGACAGACTCCGTGCATCAGGATAGGCGCACTTCCTCGGTTGCTGCCTTCATTAACAGAGACACCAGACCCGCTGCTCCGGTTCCATTGTCGAAATCAGGGATTTCATCAGCCATCCCAAAAATTTGCCATTCCGCGTCGAATTCTAGCTTCGAAACCTCGCTGCCGCGAAGGCGCTCAAATCCAGTTCTGGTCTTTCCCTGGCAATCACCTGCCGCATGATCCTCGCGGTCACCGGCGCCAGCAGAATGCCATCGCGGAAATGTCCGGTCGCGACAAAATATCCAGGCGTCGGCGTTGCGCCCAGAATCGGCAGGCCGTCGGGCGTTCCCGGACGCAGTCCTGCCCACGCTTCGAGAATGCGCGCTTCGGCCAATTTCGGAACCAGATCGAGCGCCGCCTGCCGCAACTTCTGGATCGTCTCCGGCACCGTCTGCTTGTCGAATCCCGCTTCTTCTACGGTCGCGCCGATCAGCATCCGTCCGTCGCTGCGTGGGATCAGGTAAACGTCGGGCGTGCGTATGACATGGCGCACCAGTTCTTTCTGCGGCATGGCGACGCACAGCATCTGTCCTTTGACGGGACGGGTGGGGAACAGGTGCGGTCCGATTTGCCCCGCCCAGGCTCCGGCGCAATTTACGACGATGCCTGCGGCAGAATGCGTCTTGCTGGTGCGGACGCCAGAAGCCTTGCCGGACGCCACTTCCACGGCCAGCACCGGGTCGCCGGACGAAAAATCAATGCCGCGGCGATGTGCAGCGGCGATGGCGGCCGAGGTCAGATCGCGAGGATCGACGCAGCGTTCCCTTAGATAAAGCGCGATGAAACGCGCAGCGGTTCCATCCGGAAGGCGTAATGCCGGCTCCAGTTCTTGGAGCGACGCGGCCAAAACAGACGCGGGCAAAGCAGAAGAATAGGAGCCTTGCAGGTCGCCAGCTTGCAGGGAAGTCATGTGAGAATCAAGAAAAAGCAGCGTCCCCACCGAGCGCAGATCGATCTTCAGTCCCGACTCATCCTCAAGCTCACGCACGAACTCGGGATACATACGGGCGCTCGCCGCCGCCAATTCCCTCAGTTCGGGCGGCGTTTCTGCGGCGAAGTCGGCTAACATGCCGCCCGCGGCCCAGGACGCCTCGCGTCCCGGTTCACCTTTCTCCACCACCAGCACCCGCAGCCCTTGCTTGTTGAGTTCAATCGCCAGCGAAAGTCCGATGATGCCTGCCCCGATGACGATCGCGTCCCAGCTCTTCACGTCTTTATTCTAGCCGCAACTCACCTCCGGCCTAGAACCTGAAACGCAATTGACAGCAGCCCTTATCGCGCAAACAATAAGGTCTACATCCACTTCAACCGGAGGCCAACCCTTATGTCTGAAGGCGAGCAACCAACCGTCTATCATCCCGAACCGCAGAGCAATACCGGCAAATGGATTCTCATCGCGCTGGCGATTGCCTATGTCGGTGCATCGGCATTTTTCATCTACGATCAGCACGCCAAACTCGACAAAGTCACGCAAGCTCAAGCCGTGAGTGACAAACAAATTGGCGATCTCACCAAGCGCATGCAATCCGCCGAAGCCGATTCTGAGACTTTGGCGCAACAGCTAGGCATGACCAAGAAAGAATTGGCGACGCGCGCTGCCGAACTGCAGCATGAGCAACAAGTCGCGTCGGCATCTGCGGCGGCACGCATTGCGGCAGAAGCGGCGGAAGAGAAAAAAGATGTGGGCGCGGTTGCCGGAGAAGTCGGCAACGTGAAAACCGACGTCGGCGGCGTGAAGACCGACGTGGCCGCCACCAAGGCGTCGCTCGAGGCGACCATTGCGAAACTGCAGAGCACCGTTGGCGATCTCAACGTGCAGAGCGGACTGATCGCGAACACGCGCAGCGATCTGGAGGCCCTCAAACACAAGGGCGATCGACAATACTACGAGTTCACCTTATTGAAGGGATCCAAGCCGCAGGCATTCTCGACCGTGGCCTTACAGCTCAAGAAGACCGATCCCAAACGCGGCAAGTACTCGCTGGACGTTACCGCCGACGACAAAACCATCGAGAAAAAAGACAGAAACCAGAGCGAACCAGTGCAGTTCTATACCGGGCGCGATCACATGCTCTATGAACTCGTGGTCTGGACGGTGGACAAGAACAAGGTCACCGGTTACCTGAGCACGCCGAAGAACGCGCCGATACCGGTCACGGCTACGCCGCAGTAGGTGATGAAGTCAGAGGTTAGAGGTCAGATTGCAGAGGTTAAAACCCATTACTCGACAGGTGGCCGGCGATCCTGGGATTTCACTTCTGCAACCTGACCTCTGACTTCTGACCTTTCCATACTGCCCGCGAACGCGCGCACGCTGGTTGACTCCGTTCGATCTCACGCTGCTTCTGTTGCTCTTGAACTCCGTGTAAAACCAAATGACCAAAACGATGTCGTTGCCGCTAGTGAACGAGCTGTTTAACTACAACTACTGGGCGCGAGATCGCGTCCTCCAAGCCTGTGCGGCGCTTTCTGAGGAACAGTTCCTGCGCCCGATGGGCAGCAGCTTCCCTTCGATACGAGATACGCTCGCGCACTTGGTTGCCGTGGAGTGGCTGTGGCTGGAACGCTGGCGTGGCCGGTCGCCAGGATCGCTGCTGTCTGCAGAGGAGTTTCCAACCCTGGCCTCCATATCCGAACGCTGGCGTCTAGTGGAATCGGAGATGAGAGAGTATTTGGCCACGCTAACTGAGGAGGCGCTTGAGGGCACAGTGCCATATCTCAATTTCAAAGGAGAAACCTGGACTTATACCTTGTGGCGCATGATGGTGCACTTAGTCAACCACCAAAGCTACCATCGCGGACAGGTGGCGACCTTATTGCGGCAGTTAGGAATACAACCGCTGCAGGTGGATTTCCTGCTGGCGCACGACATGGGATTTCGCCCTTGACGACCTGCTACGGTCGCGTCATCTTCTCCGGCTTAACGAGCAAATCGAATTCCTCACCCGTAAGATGTTTCAGCTTCACTGCCGCCTCGCGCAGGCTCGAGTGCTCGACGTGTGCCGTGTGCGCAATCTGCGCCGCCTTGTCGTATCCCACTTTCGGAGCGAGCGCCGTGACCAGCATGAGCGAATTCTTCACGTACCAATCCACCTTGGCGCGATCGACTTCAATGCCCTTGATCATGTACTCGACATACCCGTGGCAGGCGTCGGTGACGAGCGTAACCGAGTGCAGAAAGTTGTAGATGATCACAGGCTTGAACACATTGAGCTCGAAGTTGCCTTGCGATCCTGCGAATCCCACCGCGGCCGTCGCTCCGTGAACCTGCACGCAGACCATGGTCATCGCTTCGCATTGCGTGGGATTGACCTTGCCTGGCATGATCGACGATCCCGGCTCATTCTCTGGAATCGCCAGCTCACCCAGACCGCAGCGCGGACCGGAAGCCAGCCACCGGATATCGTTCGAGATCTTCATGAGCGACGCGGCCAGGGTTGCCATAGCGCCTTGCGCGAACACGATCTCATCGTGCGCGGAAAGCGCGGCAAACTTGTTGGGATGCGAGCGGAAGGGAAGTCCTGTCAGTTCGGCAATCTTCCGGGCGGCGCGCTCGGCAAATTCCGGATGCGTGTTCAGCCCCGTGCCCACGGCGGTCCCGCCGATGGCCAGATCGTAAAGCCCGTCCAGCGCCTGCTCCAGGCGCTTGATGTCGCGGTCGAGCAGACTGGCCCAGCCGCCAAACTCCTGCCCAAAGGTCAACGGAACAGCATCCTGCAAGTGCGTGCGGCCAATCTTCACCACGTTTTCGAATTCCTTCGCCTTGGCCGCGATGGCATCGCGCACGGTCTTGATCGCCGGAATCAGCGCGTTCTTCACCCGCTCCGCCGCCGGGATGTGCATGGCCGTGGGAAACGTGTCGTTCGAGGACTGCGACATATTGACGTGATCGTTCGGATGAACGGGCTTCTTCGATCCCATTTCGCCGCCCGCAATTTCGATGGCGCGATTCGAGATGACCTCGTTTACGTTCATGTTGGTCTGGGTGCCGCTACCGGTCTGCCAAATGCGTAGCGGAAACTGGTCATTCAGCTTGCCGGCGATGACTTCGTCGGCGGCTTCGACGATGAGCTTGGCTTTATCGGCAGGGAGTTTGCCCAGGTCCTGATTGACCAGCGCGCAGGCCTTCTTGAGCGTGCCAAACGCCCGAATCAGTTCCGGAGGCATGGTGTCGCGCCCAATATTGAAATGCAGCAGCGAGCGCTCGGTCTGCGCCCCCCAGTAAACGTGCGCCGGCACTTCAATTTTTCCCATGCTGTCGGATTCGGTGCGGGTCTTTATTTGGGTCGGGGCGGTGGGTTCGGCAGCTTTAGATTCGGTAAGAGTAGACATGATGGCTCCTGATGGCGTCGGACCGCAGCGGATGCAGCGAGGTCTTTCGGCGGGAATGATGAACTAGACATTATACGGCGCAGGGTTCGGACAAGCACGGGGCAGAACCAATCGGTAGTCTTCGCCGAGGCCAATGTGCTCTACTGGGGCGGGACGAAACTTATCTCCGGCTGGTGGGTTTAGGAGGAATAGCGTCGCATCTCTCACAGGGAGTGGTTATGAATTTGAGCAACCTAGGAAAACGCATCCTGACGAAGTGGTCCATATTGCTGGTTGTTCTCAGCGTAACCGCAATTGCATCGGCTGGCGGACCTCCAAAGAAATCAGCCCCGGCTCACAATGCTCCGAGTAAGCCAGCGTCACACGCGGCCCCAGCGCATCATGCAGCTCCGAGCAAGCCAGCGTCACATGCCGCTCCCGCGCATCATGCAGCTCCGAGTAAGGCAGCGTCACACGCGGCCCCAGCGCATCATGCAGCTCCAAGTAAGCAGGCGTCACACGCGGCCCCGTCCGGTCATGCAGCGGAAGGTGCGGGAGGCGAACATAAGGCGGAAGGCGGGCACAACGCAACGCCCGGGCATACTGCGTCGAGCGGACACACGCCAGCGGGCGGACACACGGCAACGCCCGGACATACGGCGGGGGGCGGACACACGGCAACGGCCGGACACGCGGTGTCGGGCGGTCACACGCCGGCGGGCACCAGGAACGTTTCGCTGAAGGGTGGCGGGTCCGCGAGCATCCGCAAGAATGGACAGATTCGTTCGGTGGATCGCAACGGCATGCACATTGACCGTGGCGTCCACGGCGGGCGCACCGTGGTGGGTCAACACAACGGAGCGCGCGTGGTCAATACGGGACGGCATGGCGGATATGTGCAGCGGTCCTATGTCACGCGCGGTGGTCATTCGTACTATTCGCGTACCTACTACGACCACGGCCACTACCACGTCGGCGTCTATCGCGGCTACAACTGGCACGGTCATGCCTACTACGGCTGGCACCCCGGTTTCTGGTATCACCCGGGATTCTATGCCTGGGGTTATCATCCCTGGGGCGCGCCGGTTTTCTGGGGCGTAGGGCTGTGGGGTTGGGGAGGAGCGCCGTGGTATGGCTTCTACGGCGGATGGTTCACGCCTTATCCCTCTTATGCGGGACCGGCATTTTGGTTGACGGACTATCTGATTGCGGCAGAGTTGCGGTCGGCGTATGAGGCCCGGGAGGAGGCAGAGGAAGACGCAGATGCCATGGACTTCGCCAGCCTCGGAGGCGGTGGAGATGCTCCGGCAGCGGCTTCGAGTACGGCCGCGCTGACGCCCGAGGTGAAGGAGGCGATAGTCGAGGAAGTGAAGGCGGAGTTGGCCGCGCAGGAGGCACAGGCGGGACAGGATAGCGGGTCGGCCGGCCAGGCAGCGCCAGCGCCGTCCAGCAATAGAGATGAAGTTCCGCCGGCGCTCGATCCGGCCCGACGGACCTTTGTCGTGGACAGCGACCTTACGGTACTGGCGAACGGGCAGGAATGCGGGCTGACGGCGGGCGACGTAATCACGCGGCTCACCGAGACTCCCGATGCCGATGACATGGTGAACGCCAGCGTCTCAGCCAGCAAGAAGTCAGAATGCGCCGCCGGAGACACGGTTGCCGTCAAAGTGGACGACTTGCAGGAAATGCAAAACCACTTCGCGGAACAACTCAACAGCGGTCTAAGCGAACTGGCGAAGAAACAGGGTACAGACGGTATTCCAAAGGCGCCCGACACCAGCACCACGGCCTCGGCTGTACCGCCTCCGGAGCCCGATACGACGGCGGAAAAAACTCTGCAAGACCAGCAACAGGCAGCCGATCAGGCTGAAGCGCAGGTCAAGCAGCAAGCGGCGGCATCGGGTGGTGGGCAGTAGAACGTGGTCTGGACAGACGGTGGCCGTCATGGATCGCCGCGTGCCCCACTCATCGCAAGGTGTGCGATGAGTGGGGTTTCACGTCTAAGGCCAATGTTCAGCCGCAGCCGTCTCGGGACCTCACCCACACACTCGCAAAAGACGCGAAGGCGTGGGGCACCCGGTCACTTCTTGCGTTTTTCGATAAAGGGCCTGCCGGCTCCCATCCATCCCGGTGAGATTCTGCGCGCTGACTTCATGGAACCGCTCGGCCTGAGCATGAATCGGCTGGCGCTCGATCTCCGCGTCGCGGTGACACATATTGCCGAGATCGTCCACGGGCGCCGCGGCATTACTCCAGATACGGCTTTGCGGCTGGCTCGTTACTTCAATACCAGCCCGGGCTTTTGGCTGAATCTTCAATCCTCATACGATCTCGAAGTTGCGCAAGACAAACTCTCACACGCAATTGAGCGGGAAGTCCGTCCGTCCACTTTCGCGGCGGCGAATGCTACGCGTTAAACTTCATCCTAAAGTATTTGTAATTGGTAATTTGAAGATCGAAGGCGCACGCCTTCAAAATTGCAAATTACAAATCACCAATTACAAATTCTCCAACACGCAGATGTCCGGGAGATTGCGATAGCGCTCCGCGTAGTCCAGGCCGTAGCCGACCACGTAGGCATCGGGGATGGTGAAGCCGACGTATTGCGCTGTGATCGGCAGCTTGCGGCGTGAAGGTTTGTCGAGCAACGCCGCAATGCGCAGCGATCTAGGTTGATGCGCGCGCACGAGCTTCGAAATGTAGTTCAGCGTCAACCCGGTGTCGAGGATGTCTTCGACCAGGATCACGTTTCGGTCGGCCAGCGACTGGTCCATGTCTTTGGTCAGACGCACTTCTCCCAGCGAATCCCACGCCGCGTGGCCCGCCGGGTCTTCTTTGGCGATGGGCCGGTTTCCGTAACTCGAAACCCCGATGAAGTCGAAGGTGGCATCGAGCGGAATGTGACGCGCAAGATCGCTCAAAAAAATGGCGGCGCCTTTGAGAACGCCGACCAGGATTATCGACTGGCCGCTAAAATCGTGGGCAATTTCTTGTCCCAGTTCGGCGACTCGCTTGGCAATGGTTTCGCGTGAGAGCAATACTTTGAGATCGGGCATCGAGCCATCTTATACACGAGTTTGGGTGCAACTGGAATGGACTAAATCAAGATAATATTTTCGGAGCCGTCGTTTGCTCGTAGTTCGCTCGTTGCGCGCTTTTTCCCAAGTCACTAGAATGCTTCGCAGGTCAACCATTCGCAGCCTACAGCAGGAGTGCTTTGTGAATCTCAAAGGGATCCAACTCACATGGCTGGGCCATGCCACTTTTCGCGTCCTGACGCCGGAAGGGAAGACGCTCTACATCGATCCTTGGATTGGCGGTAATCCCGCGTGCCCGGAGAGTGAGAAGCACGTCAAGAAGGCCGACGCGCTGCTCTGTACGCACGGGCACGGCGATCATATTGGTGACGCCGTCGAGGTAGGCAAGAAGCTGAACCCCATCGCCGTCGGTATCTACGAGCTCTGCTTGTGGCTACAGAAAAAAGGCGTCAAGCAGATCGCACCCATGAACAAGGGCGGCACGCAGACTGTCGCCGGGGTGAAGATCACCATGGTGCACGCAGTGCATTCCTGCGGAATTCAGGATGGCGACCAGATCATCTACGGCGGCGAAGCTTGCGGCTACGTGCTTGAGTTTTCGAATGGAGTCAAGCTCTACCACGCCGGCGATACCGGCGTATTCGGCGACATGGCTATCATTCGCGATCTCTACGCGCCAAAGATTGCCATGCTACCCATCGGCGACCTCTTCACCATGTCGCCGCGTGAGGCCGCCTATGCCTGTAAACTGCTGCAGCCCGAAACTGTCATCCCCATGCACTTCGGCACATTTCCGCAGTTGACGGGAACGCCCGGCGAGTTGCAGAAACTGGTGCCGGACGTGGAAGTGCTGGAAATGAAGCCGGGGAAGACGATTTCGTAAAAGAAAAAGTAATGTAGTGGAGCGACGGGGGTCTCGCCCGTCCCTTTCGCCCTCAGCAGCGTCGTGGGCGGGCTGGGACGCCCAGCTCTCCACGTAGAAGTTTAAAGGAGCAACATGACCGATCAACCCGCAAAGCCTGACTGGCGCATGGGTGGAATCACCGTTCCTGAAGTCGAGGACTACCTGTACGCGATGCTGCCGCCGCGCGACGAAGTTCTTGCCGAGGTGGAAGCCGATGCCAGCAAGAACGACGTGGCTATCGTCGGCCCCGCCGTCGCTCGCGTGCTTTATCAACTGGCCACCATCAGCGGCGCAAAGAAAATCTTTGAAATGGGCTCGGCCATTGGCTATTCCACGATCTGGTGGGCGCGCGCGGTGGGCGAAGGCGGACGCGTCGTCTACACCGACGGCGACCCCAAGCGTGCCGATAAGGCCCGCCGCTACTTCGAGCGTGCCGGCGTCAGCCAGCGCATCACGGTGCGCGTGGGCGACGCGCTCGAATTCCTTTCGGAGGAGAAAGAGCAGTACGACATCATCTTCAACGACGTCGATAAAACCGACTATCCGCGCGTCTTTCGTTTAGCGCTCCCGCGCCTGAAACCCGGCGGCCTCTTCATTACCGACAACGTGCTCTGGAAGGGCAAGCTCCGCCGGCCGAATCCCGACGACAAAACCAAAGCTATTCTCGAATTCAATAAACTGATCTGCGAATCGAAGGATCTGTTTACGACCATTTTGCCCATACGCGATGGAGTCTCCGTTTGTGTGAAGAAGTAGGAATCGCACGCGACTCGCGTACCGGCGGGTGCTAGAATTGTGCGTTTCCATCGCACGCTATTAAGGCTTTGACACTCGTGTCCGTCGAACAGATTCCGGAAACTCTGTCCCGCACTCAAATTCAGACGCGGCCCGAATCGTGGGCAGACGTTCTGGTGGTGGGTGCTGGACCCACGGGCATGGCCTGCGCCATCGAGGCCCACAAGGCTGGCTTCAAGCCCCTCGTCATCGACAAGGGATGCGTCGTCAATTCCATCTATCACTACCCGAATAACATGGTGTTCTTCACCACGCCGGAGTTGCTCGAGATTGGCGATGTTCCTTTCACCACCTCCCTGGTCAAACCCACGCGGCTCGAAGCGCTCGAATATTACCGGCGCGTCGCCGAGCACTTTCACTTGCACATCCGCCAGTACGAATGGGTGAAGACGATTGCCGGCGAGGACGGCGACTTTCGGGTTACGACAACCGACCGGCACAACGCCATCCACGATTATCGCGCCCGCAAGATCGTGCTCGCCACCGGCTACTACGATCTCGCCAATAAACTCGATATCCCGGGAGAAGACCTGGACAAAGTCAGCCATTACTATCGCGAGGCGCATCCTTATTCCGATACCGACGTGGTGGTGATTGGCGGCAAGAATTCAGCGGCGGAAGCGGCTTTGGATCTATGGCGGCACGGCGCTCGCGTCACCCTCGTTCACCGTGGAGCGCAGATGCACGACCACGTCAAGTATTGGGTGCGGCCTGACATCGAGAACCGCATCAAGGCGGGCGAAATCAGGGCGCAGTTCAACAGCACCGTGCAGGAGATTGGCGCTGATTACGTTGTGCTGCAGACTCCGTCGGGTCCGCTTCATCTGAAGAACGATTTTGTATTGGCGCTCACGGGATACCATCCCGATTACGATTTTCTTCGCAGCGTGGGCATCGAACTTTCCTCGGAGCAGATGCGTCCCGTTTGCGACCCGGAGAATCTGGAGTCGAACGTTCCGGGAATCTACGTCGCTGGCGTGATCGTCGCGGGATCGAGGACGAATGAAATCTTCATTGAAAACGGGCGCTTCCACGGCAAGTTGATCGCGGCTCACCTGAGCGAAAAGCTGGGCCGAGGCAATCCAAATTTTCCTCTTGACGCGACCTAACGTGTAACCGTATAGTTACGCATTATGCGGAACCGTTCGGTTACATATTTGCCCGAAGTCACCTTCCACGCGCTGGCCGATCCCACCCGGCGCGCCGTGCTTGACCTTCTGCGCCGCGGAGCCCAGCCCGCCGGGCAAATCGCCGAAGCCTTCCCGATGTCCCGTCCCGCGATTTCCAAGCATCTGCGCCAGCTGCGAAAAGCGCGGCTGGTAGTAGAATCCCGGAGCGGACGCCACCGCGTCTATCAACTCAACGCGGCGCCACTGAAGGCCGTGGAGTCGTGGCTCGTACCCTACCGGCAGTTCTGGCAGATGAATCTTGCGAATCTGAAATCGTTCGTTGAACAGGAATACGCCCGCGAGTTGGGCGAAGTGTCGAGTAAGGGCCCCAGGAAGCCAAAATAAATCTCAGGAGGAATCCATGAAGCTACGCAAAATCGCCACCGCGGCTGCAACCCTTATCATCGTGCTCTCGGGCAGTTTCGTATCCGCTGGATCGGATGCGCACAAAACCTTCGACCAGCTCAAAGGACTGGAAGGGAGCTGGGCGGGGACGAACTCGCAGGGCCAGCCACTGCAAGTGACTTTTCGCCTGACCGCTGGCGGCTCCGCGCTGATGAGCGAGATCGTCGTGCATGATACGGACAAGCATGGTCCAGAAAACATGATCACCATGTTCCACATGGACGGCGACCGTCTCTTGATGACGCACTACTGCGGAGCCGGCAACCAGCCCCGCATGAAGGTCGTTTCGTCGGACGCGAAATCCGTCAGCTTCGAGTTTTTCGACGGCACCAACATCGCGCCCGGCGACGGACACATGCAACACGTGACCTTCACTCAACCCGATGCCGATCACCATATCGAAGAATGGGTTTTCCTGGATCACGGCAAAGAAACGAAAGAAGTGTTCACGCTGGCGCGGGTAAAGTGAGGACCGTGGCGGCCAAGTTCCGCAGCCAAGATAGGGTGAGGCCCCCTTGGCGGAGGAAGAGCAGGCGAAGTTGTGCGACGATTTTCAGCTCAGTGGAGGTGTGAGATGTTAAGAGATGTTTCCTGGTACGTCTTCTTGGTTGTGGGCATTGTGATCGGGCTCGGGGCGTTCGGCCACGGCTACTCGGTGCGCAAAGTTCACGAGGCCATTGACCAGTTTCCAATCGACCCCGCCATTTCCCAGACCTTGTACATCGTCTGGTATTTCGCCAGCGGCACCATGCTGGCGTTCGGCGCGACGCTAGTTTGGACGTCGTTCCGCCTCAGGGCGGGAGACGCCAGCTCGTTGTTCGTCGCATTCCCGATCGGCATCTTTTACCTCGTCACCGGAATCTGCGCGACGATTTATCGGCGCGGCGACCCCTTCTGGCTTTTCTTCGTTTTGTTAGGCGTGCTGCTCCTGGGATCGTCTTTTGTCTTGAAAGGCAGCCACCCGTCCGTGATCCCGCGTGCCGGGCAAGCGGCTCAATCGGAAAGCGCAGCAGGGCCGCAGTCGATGGAATGAAGAGAACCCGGCTCAGAGCGGTGATTCGATGTGCTGAATGCCTGTGCCGAGCATTGGATACGAGGACCTTATGCCGAAAGCGATTGTTACGCCCGACCAGGACGCCATCATTGCCGAGATCGACATTGCCGCGCCGCCCGGCCGTGTCTTCGAGGCGCTTACCGATTCGGATCAGCTCCTGCGCTGGTTTACCGACGCGAGTTGCCCGGTCAAATTCTGGCAGATGGATGCGCGGCCGGGCGGCAAGTACAGCTACGCCACCGAGAAGGGCAACTTCGTGGTCAATGGCGTGAGCGAATTCAAATGTCACGGCGAGATCCTTGAGTTCGATCCGCCGCGGCTGCTCGTTTACACATGGTTCGGCAACTGGCATCTCGATCCGGAGAAGGAAACAGTTGTGCGCTGGGAACTCAGGCCCACCGCATACGGCACGCACGTGAAAGTGACGCACAGCGGTCTCGCGCAGGATCCGGAGGCGCGGAAGGATTACAGCGGCGGGTGGATCGGCGTGGTCGAAAAGCTCAAGGAATTTACGGAACGCACACTTCTGCACAACCGAGAGGATTAACTCAACATGGTGACCATAGCAGTTACTCCCGAACAAGACGCTGTGATCGGAGAAGTATTTATCGCCGCGCCACCCGCACGCGTATTCGAGGCACTCACCGACCCCAAGCAGGTTCCGCGATGGTGGGGGCATCAAAATATGTATCGAATCACGGAGTGGAAAGCCGAGGTGCGGCCTGGAGGCAAGGGGTCGAGTATCGGCGTCGGTGTTGACGGCACGTCATTTCGGGTCGATGGCGAATACCTTGAAGTCGATCCCCCTCGCCTGCTGACTCATACCTGGATCGCGAGTTATAGCAACAATCTCAAGACGGTGGTGCGGTGGGAACTGGAGCCGACCGAGGTGCATGGACTGCATCCAAGCGGCCCAAAGAAAGCTGGCACGGGAACGCTGTTGAAGATGGGGCACCAAGGTTTCGCGGGTGCGCCGCAAGCGGCGAAAGGACACGCCGAGGGCTGGCAACGGGTTCTGGGGTGGATGCAGGCATTCGTGGAGAAAGGCGAGACGGTGGAAACCCATCCGCCGATTTCTCCAGTTCCGCGCGGCTGACTGAGAGTAGCGCCGCCGTCCGGCGGTGGTTCGCGAGACGTCCTCGCACGCCGAAGGAGAGACGCCTTCGGTATAGCTGGCAGGATGCCGGCGCTACTCATTTGTTGCGTCCGGGGGAACCTCAAGCTTCACGCGGCGGTGGAATCCCACGCTCACGTCGAAAAGCAGGACGTTAGGGTGGGGCGCCCACCGACATGCTGCGTCACCCAAAGGCACGCTTAGAATCGTGGTTTATACTGACTCCATGTCGGAGCCCGACTCCAAGACGTTTTACCTGGAAACCTTTGGTTGCCAGATGAATGCGCACGACTCCGAGAAGGTGGTCGGGACGCTCTTGCAGCAGGGGTATCGGCAGGTTCCCACGGTGGAAGAGGCGGGGCTGGTGCTGTATAACACCTGCTCGATTCGCGACAAGGCGGAGCAGAAGGTCTTCAACCGGCTGGCGGATTATAAGAAGTTTCGATCGCAGGGGAAACAGTTTGGCGTCCTGGGGTGTGTGGCGCAGCAGGAAGGGGAGAAGATTTTTGAGCGCGCTCCTTATGTGTCGCTCGTCTGCGGGTCGGCTTCTTATCGCAACCTCCCGCAGATGCTGGTGCAGTTGGAGACCGGGGGGCAGCGGGTTACCGGGCTCGACGATCGCGCCACCGATAAGTGCTTTGAGACCGAGTACACGGCGCGCACCAATCCGCATCGCGGCTACATTACGATCATCGAGGGATGCGACAAGTTCTGCGCCTATTGCGTGGTTCCCTATACGCGCGGCAAGGAACGCAGCCGGACTTCTTCCTCTGTTCTTGACGAAGCGCGGCAGCTGGTGGACCTTGGGTATACGGAGATTCAACTGCTCGGGCAAAACGTGAACTCTTATCGTGATCCTGGTGGAAAAAAAAGCTTTGCTGAGTTGTTGGCGGCGGTGGCATCGGTCGGGGGGATACGGCGGGTGCGCTTTACTACCTCGCATCCGCGCGATTTTGTCCGTGAGATTGTCGATGTGATTGATTCCGTGCCCGCTCTCTGCGACCATGTGCATTTGCCCGTCCAGAGCGGATCTACGCGGGTGCTTGAGGCGATGCAACGGCTTTACACTCGGGACGAGTACCTGGAACGCATCTCCTGGATTCAGGCGGCCCGGCGCGATATATCTCTCACCAGCGATCTGATCGTTGGATTTCCGGGTGAGACGGAACGGGAATTTGAAGAGACGCTTAGCTTGATGGACGAAGTTGGGTATGACAGCGTGTTTACGTTCAAGTACTCTCCGCGGCCGAACACTCCGGCTTTGCGGCTGGAGGACGCGATCCCTGACGCTGAAAAAGCCCGGCGACTGGCTTTGCTGAATGACAAGCAGAAGAAGATTGGGGCCGAGCGCAATCGGCGGCATGTTGGGGAGGTGCTCGAGGTGATGGTGGAAGGGAAGAATCCCGCGCGCGGACAGTGGATCGGGCGGACATCGCAGATTAAGGTGATGAACTTTACGGTTCCAGAAGGCGTGGAACTGAAGACGGGGAGCTACGTTAGGGTGCTGGTTACTGGAAGCTTCCCGAACAGTTTGGTCGGAAAGATGGCCGGCGTCTGATTTCCTCCAGGGACGCGGCTTGCGGCGTCTGCGGCCGCAGGCTGAGACGGGGCAAGGCCCGTCTCTATGGGTAGCTTGTCTTTGAGGTTCATATGGAAGTTGAAATGAAAATTCGCGGACTCATGATGGATCCGGTTTCGAATATGCCGATTGTGCTGCTCAAGGACGTGGGCAGCGACACGGTGCTTCCGATCTGGGTGGGCGTGTACGAAGCCAATGCCATCGCGCTCGAAATCGAAAAGGTCAACACGCCGCGGCCCATGACCCACGACTTGATCAAGAACGTTCTCACCGGCCTCGACGCGCTGGTGCACAAGGTGGTGGTCACAGAATTGAAAGACGATACGTTTTACGCCGTGATCTGGCTGGAAAGGGAAGGGCACGTGGTCAGCATCGACTCCCGCCCGTCGGATGCGCTGGCGCTGGCGCTGCGTGTGGATTGCCCCATCTTCGTTGAGGACGAGGTTCTGAAGAACTCGAAGCAGACCGCCAATCCCGTGCCCGCGGTTACCAGCGATGAACTGCGCAAGTGGCTGGAGGATCTCGGCGATGATGACCTGGGCAAGTACAAGATGTGAGACAGCCGTCAGTCGTCAAGCATCAGCTCTCAGTTTAGAGGCGTGATGTTTTATCTGAGACTCAGGCGCCAGATGAGATCATTCGTCGTGGGCTTATTTGCTTTCGTGGTGGCCGCAGGATTCTCTTCGGCATGGTTGACGAGCCAAGTAAATTCGGCAACTCCTGATGCGCCCCCGAAGATTCCAGCTTCCGGATCTACGATTTCGCTCCACGCATCCTCGACCATGAACGTCGCTTCGGAGATGGGCGGCGCGTTCATGAGCGGCTCGAAGTGCGACGCCGATGGCAATCTCTATATTCGCAAGTACGCGATCGATCGGCCGCTGCTGGGGCCGGTGGTGAAGATCGATTTAGAGGGCAAGCGCAAGGCGCTGTTTGACCCAACGGCGTTTTCTCAGCTGGCGCTTGACCGCGCAGATGCCTTCTCGCCCGCGTCCGATGGCGGCATGTATCAGGTCGCGCAGAGTGGCATCTTGAAGCCGCGTATCTACGTGCTGCATTTTTCTTCCGACGGATCGCCTTCGTCGGCGACGCGTCTGGACGCCGATTTTGAGGTGTATACATTCGCCGCCTTTGCCGATGGAAATTTCCTGCTCTCGGGCGTGCAGCGCGATGTGCAGAATAAAGACGATCGCGGCCGCAACTTTACTGCCGTGTTTTCCGCGGATGGAAGGGAACTGGCGCAACTTTCTTTCGAGGAACCCCAGGGACCTGCGAAAGCGGATGCCGGCGGGCATCGGAATGATGTGCAGAAAGAAGCTCCGAAGGCCGCTGAGAAGCCAGCGCCCACGCTCGATCTGGCGGATGCCGAAGTTGGAAGCGACGGCAATCTCTACGTCATGCGAACTTCTTCGCCGGCGCTGGTCTACGTGATCGCAGCGAGTGGAAAGATCACGCAGACGCTGAAGATCGCCGGTCCGTCTCGTGGCGCCGTGGCCAGCGTGTTTCATGTTTCCGGAAACCGGCTGGCAGTTTCGTTCTGGAATGAGGAAACCCAGAGCCAAACGGTGGTGGTGGCCGACGCGCAGACCGGCCGCAAGATTGCCAGTTACGCCGATCCCACGGGGCTGGCGCTGGCATGCTACTCGGCCAACGAGGGGGTGTTCACCTTTCTGAATCTGGGAGAGGGAAACGAACTGGAGGTCATCCGCGCCGCGCCGCAATGACCGGCCCGTAAAGGGGCATCTGATTTCGATTGACCAGCGGTATCGCTAAAGCGATACCCTGATACGAAGCCGGAGTTTCACTGCTTCGTGTGAAGCTCGCAGCCTCGTGTGGTTCAGCCTTGGGTTTTCAAATTACCAAATTACAAATTACACAATTACAATTTTCCTCCATGCCCGATTCCGCCGAACAGCTCCAGCGGCTTTACCTTGCGGGATTCCAACTGCAGACTTTTGAGCGTTATCCGAAGTGTATTGGGGTGGTGCGCGAGAACTGTGTCGCGTTGCTCGTGCCGGGCGTGGACGGCCTGCAAATCCTGGGTGCGCCGGGCTGGCGCATGGGCGAAGTAATGGGCGTGCTCACCGAAAAGGAAGGGCGCAAAGTGTTTCAGGCGAAAAACGAAATTGTGGAGGCCACGGCGGAGCGGATGGCGCTACTGCAGAAGTTCCGGCAGGACCTCGCAGAATCGATGGCATGTCACGGTGGGTCATAGGTTCCAGTTAATGTTGCCTGTAGGATGCCGATAGTACGCAGGGATACGTATGCGATTAACACCGAAAGGGCGTGGGTGAGGGGTGTTTTTTTGCTTTGTAAATTCAGTTAGTTCAGAACTGTCAGACATGGATGCTAGGAGGGAAGCGATATGCATTCTGAAACACAAGGCAGCACCCCTGAGGCAAGTACGAGTGTTGTCACCGGAGCTTTTGGCTTCAGCGGCCAGCAAATCGCGAAGAGATTACTCCTTCGCGGCGAGAAGGTTCGAACGCTGACCAATCATCCCCAGCCCGGATCACCGCTCTTTGGACGAGTTCAGGTCTCCCCGCTTGACTTCGCGGACACGAAACAGATGACAGAATCGATGAGAGGCGCGAGCGTTGTCTACAACACCTATTGGGTGCGGTTCTCTTATGGCGGGTTCAGCCACGAGCGCGCGGTGCAGAATACGAAAGCGCTGATTCATGCGGCCGAAGCCGCCGGCGTGAAGAGAATCGTTCATGTCAGCATCACCAATCCTTCAATCGATTCGCCCCTACCATATTTCAAAGGCAAGGCCGAATTGGAGCATGCGATTCGATCGTCCTCGTTGTCGTATGCAATTCTGCGACCGGCCGTGCTTTTCGGAGAGGGAGACATTCTCATCAACAACATTGCCTTTATGTTGAAGCGGTTTCCGCTGTTCGCCATCCCCGGAAGCGGCGAGTACCACGTCCAGCCCATTTTTGTGAATGATGTTGCAGAACTGGCGGTCGATGGCGGACATCGATCGGATAGTTACACGGTGGACGCGGTTGGTCCCGAGAACTACGCGTACACCGACCTGGTGAAAATGATCAGGAGCGCCGTCGGAAGCAAGTCGTGGTTGATTCATCTTCCTCCAGCATTCATACGGCTTGCCTCTGGAGTCTTGGGGGCCATCCTCAAGGACGTCGTCCTTACAGAAGACGAGATCAAAGGACTTATGGATGACCTTCTCGTCTCCCACGCACCGCCGCTAGGGCGAACGAGCCTGAAAGGCTGGATCGCATCCCATGCGGAGACGATAGGGAAGTCCTATGCGTCGGAACTCGCGCGCCACTATCCTTCCGGAGACGCTGGGAGGAATTCGTGCCCGTCGTTACCGTCGTAATGCTTTCCAGTAACCACCTTGGCTCTACGTTGTTCTGTTAATGTTGAAGTTGACGGTGCCGATACATCGAAGAGCGGAAAGCACTTTTATGGCGGGAGCCGTGACCCGTGCGGGGCAGCCAGAGAACGAGCCTGAGCCACCGGGGATCAAGTCGGCCAGCGGGACGCCACCGCGCCGCGCGCAGGCGTGGATCGAAATGCGAATCTCTTCGCGCACGGTAATCCTCGTCACCTGCGGCCTGCTCCTGACGCAGATTGCGGTGGTCTTCCATTTCCGCGACCGGGCGTTGGGAGGGCTGCTCTCCAATCTGATTCAGTTGTTGCTTGGCCTCCTGTGCGTGTTGAGTGCAGTGCAGGCATTTCGCCGTTCGGGCGCCACTGGACGAGATTACTGGCGATGGCTCGCCACTGCTTTCACGATTTGGGTTGTGGCGCAAGGCTTTGGAGCCTACCTCGACGCGTCCCCGCTAGCCGCCAATGCCCGGCTCCAGAACGTTGACGACTTCCTGTTCTTCTGTTCGCTGCTCCCGTTCGGCATGATGCTTTTTCTGGATGCCGAACACGAGCCCGGCCGGTTTGACCGGCTGCACCTCCTGGATTTCCTGCAGGTCTGCGCCTTCTGGGGAAGCGCGTACCTGTTTTTCCCCAGAGGATATACAGAAGAAACGGTAGTCGGGTGGCGGTGGTTCGGCTGGACTCCCAGCTTACTGATCGACGGAGTGCTGGCAACATCGTTCTTGCTGCGCGCCATTCTGACGGACTCCGCAGTGGATCGCGCGTTCTTTTCGCGGATGGCGCCGTTCATCGCCTGCTCAGGAGTCGCGGATTCGTACGCCAGCTTTGTTCCTAACCAGTCGGGCGGGTTAGGGTATTGGTTGGCCTTGGTTTGGAGCGGCTTGGTGGCCATACCGTTGCTGATCGCCGCCACCTGGGATCAAACGGAACCTGCCTCGGCGGAGCCACCGGCGCGAGCCCATAACGTTGTGGTGCAACAGTTCTTTCCGCTCCTGTTTCCCTTTTTCAGTTTATTGCTGCTGGCCCAAGTCGCGCGCACCCGCGCCGCCTTGGCGTCCGCCGTTATGATCTTGTGTTTCGCGGGGGTGGGCGCCCGCGTCCTCATCATTCAGCATCGTTTGGCTCGGGCGCAGGCTGCCCTGGAGTTTGACTCGGCCCATGACGCGCTCACCGGTCTTTGGAATCGCGCCGCGATCCTTGAATTTCTTGACAACGAGATCGAACGCCAGAAGCGCACCGGTGAGCCGCTCGGGGTGATGATGGTAGACGTGGATCACTTCAAGGCCGTCAACGACACCCGAGGGCACCTGGCCGGGGATGCGGTGCTGCGCGAACTGGCCAGACGGCTGGCGGCTTCGGTCCGAGGCTACAACCTTGTCGGACGTTACGGAGGCGAGGAGTTTCTGATCGTGAGCCAGAATTGCGACGCTCCCGGCATTCTCAGCAGCGCGGAGAGGTTGCGCCAAGCGGTCGCTGAATCCCCGATGGGAACGGCCGGGGATGCGATCAAGGTGACGGTGAGTGTGGGAGTCGTATCGAGGGCGGGCGGTGAAATTGGGCAGGATCGTCTGACGATTCTCCGCGCCGCTGATTGCGCGCTCTACAGCGCCAAGAGTGCAGGGCGCAATTGCGTGAGAGGGGTCGATCCGGCGGTTGAACCGAACTCCGAAACGGCGAACCGAACGGTGAGCGCCCGTAATTCGGGATAGAGAGAACTTGCGATAGGTGGCGGGGATTCAGTAGAGTTAACATAATACCTGTTATCGGACACTGACGACATGACGGGCTCCCCTAGCGAGACTTGAGGACGTACACCGCCCAAGGCGCAATCTGCAGCTCACTCACCCAAGCGTACGGCTCCTCTGCTTGCGCCAAGGGCTCGTACTTCCCTGACACTCGCAGGCAGGCTTCTTCGAAGACTTCGCGGTACGACTCATCGCTCCACACAATGTCCTCGACCGGCCGCGGGTCGTCGTGGTCGGTCACGATGATGCGCACTTTGTCCCCCGCCTTCGCCAGCTGATTCTCGGGAAAATCCTTCGTCGAAAACGACGCCCACTCGTGGGTGTAAATTTCCGGCCGGGAAACGATCAGCACCAGCTTTCCTTCACGGCTTAGGAGGCGGCCGAGGTCGCGCAGGATGCGCAGCTTGATTTCCCGGCCCGCTATGTTGTCGAAGGTGAAGGCAGCGAGGACCAGATCGTAGTTCCCAGAAGGAAATGCGCTCAGGTCGTCGCCCGGAACCAGACGGTAGTCGCCGGCGGGGTCTAGTTCCCGCGCCTTGCGGATCATGTCCTCGGCGATATCTACGCCCGTCACCTCGAAGCCCAACTGGCGCAGGAAGCGCGTCGAGCGTCCGGTGCCGCATCCGAAATCTACGCTCTTGCGGCCGCGAACATGCTCGCCGAGGATGGCGGGGATGTCGCGATACGCCAGGTGGTAAGTGTTCTTGAACTCCAAGGTGGCGTAGGCTTCGGCGCGAGCGACATCTTCATAGCAGTTGGTGAAGGTCAACGGTTTCCCTTTCGGTGCAGACTCAACTAATCCCCCCTGCGCCGGAGTATACCGCCCATCGCGGTCTGCGTCTGTGAGTTGTGCTCAGTCCCGACGGGGCGGGACGCCCGTCGCTCCACTGCATCGAGTCATTACCCGGAAAACACAATCCTTGGGTGGAAGAGCGTCCCTGCGATTCTGGTTGCAATTGCGATCAGATCTCGTTGACCGTAAAAGACTTTTACCTGTGGAGCGCGCGACATTTCCGGCAGATTCACGGCGCGGCCACTGCGGATGAGGGCGGCGCTTTCTTCGTTGGCAGTGACGCTGGGCAACTGCGGTACCAGCTTTCGGGGATGGACCAACAACGACTCAACGATTCCCTGCTGCATCGCGGCCTGCAAAGCTTCGAGCGTGTGCGCATCTTCGATGGCGAATTCGGCGACGGCAATGCGTCGCAGGCTGGCCAGATGCGCACCGCAGCCTAGCTTCTGGCCCATCTCGTGAGCCACCGATCGTATATACGTGCCCGAGGCCACGCGCGCACGAAAGGTGGCTCGATCGGCGATGGTATCCAGAATCTCGAATTTTTTGATTTCCACTGCCACCGGGTTGATCTCGACCGGCTGTTTCTTGCGGGCCAGTTTGTAGGCCGGCACTCCGGCAATTTTCTTGGCGGAGAAAGGCGGCGGCATCTGTTCGATGACGCCTTGAAACTGGGCCGCGAGGGCTCGCGCTTCGTCGAAATTCAGCTGCACGTCTCGCAGCGGAGTGGTGGGCTCGCCATCGGCATCGTAGGTATCGGTGGCGAAGCCGAAGCGAATCACGCCTTCGTAGGTCTTCTCGGAATGGGCGTAGAACTGCGCCAGGCGGGTCAGGTTGCCGAGAACAATCGGCAGGACTCCGGTGGCCGAGGGGTCGAGCGTCCCGAGATGGCCGACCGCGCGTTGACCGAGAATTCGGCGCACGCGATTGACTACGTCGTGCGACGTCAGCCCGGGCGGCTTATCGATGACTACGACACCGTTCATGAAATTTTGTAATTTGGTAATTTGTAATTTGGCAATTTGCGGACGGCGGCTGCGAACGGTGCCCACAGTGCCCTCTCAAATTACCAAATTACAGATTACACAATTACCAATTTCCTATGATTCCTCTTCGGGACGATCAGCCCACTTTCTCGACGCCGTTCGTCAACTATTTTCTGATCGTGCTGAATGTGGTGGTCTTTCTGTGGGAGCTTTCGGTCGGGATGCAGAGCCATCGAGAGCTGAATGCATTCATGGTCGAGTTTGGCGTCGTTCCTCACCACACGCTGGCCGTGCTGACCGGACACTCCTCCGCTCCGCTGGCTACGGCCATTCTACCGTTGTTTACCTCGATGTTTCTGCACGCATCGTTCTTGCATGTGGCTGGGAACATGCTTTTTCTGTGGATCTTCGGCGATAACATCGAAGACTATCTTGGACACTTTACCTATCTGGTGTTTTACCTGGCCAGCGGAGTGGCGGCCGGCGTCACGCACATTCTGTTGAACCAGGGTTCGCGCGTACCGAGTGTGGGTGCGAGCGGCGCGATTGCCGGAGTGATGGGCGCGTACTTTATTCTGTATCCGAGGGCGCGGGTGCTGATCTGGTTTCCTCCGATATTTTTCTTTCACGTTCCCGCCTGGCTGATGCTGGGCTACTGGTTTGTAGGGAATTTCCTGAGCGGCACGGCTACGGCGATCGCCGAAACCAGCCAGACTTCGGGCGGGATCGCTTTCTGGGCGCATGTGGGAGGCTTTGTCGCGGGCGTGGTCATGATTAACATATTCCGTGAACGACCGCAACGATACCGGTATGGGACCTGGTAGATGGCGCCTAGCAAGCGGAACGATGGGCTCGCTTTACGGGTCGTGAACCCAGGATGCCGCGAGTGTAGTATGGTAGCCGCTTCGAGCCGAAGTAACTCGATAACTAACCTGATTACGAACTCGAAACTGAAAAGGGCAAAAATGAGAGACCACATTTGGCTGTTTGTTATTTGCACTGCAATTACGCTTGGGCTCCTGGGGATTCCTTGCCACGCACAGCAAGAAGAGGATTTGTCCTACCAGAAGATGTCTGCGACCTTCTTCAAAATATTGCAGCAGGGCCAGGGATCGGAAGCGATTGACTACCTTCTAGGCACAAATGCCGCCATGAAAAAGGTGCCCGACCAGACGCAACAGTTGAAGTCACAATTGGCTTCCTTAGGGCCACTGATGGGCTCCTATATTTCACATACCAAGCTGGCGGAGACCAGAGTCGCCGGCATGTTCGTGTATCAGCATTATTTTGTCGCCTATGAGCGGCAACCCATTTCGATCCGAATCAAGTACTACAAACCCGGTGGCGTCTGGCTCTGCTATGGAGTGCAGATCGACACGGACCTTCCGGACATGATCCAGAAAGAAACCGACGAGAGAATCTCGCTCGATGTGAAGTAGCCAGTTCGGTTGCGAGCTAGCGGGGAGATGAAGAAGGGTATTTTGGCGGGCGGAAGTGTCAAGAGAAACGCGTCTGCTAGATTGATCTATGATCTATCGCCGCGGTTCTGGCGCGGGACCTGGAGGCAGAATCTCCACGTCTTTGGAATTCGAATCAGAATTGGAGTCAGAATTGTAGCTGTCCTCGGAGTTGGCACTCAGCTTCTGGCGCGTAACGAACCATACGGCTGCGGTCCAGGTGGGAAAAAGGTCGGCGGCGGGGATGAGTTTCGCCGCTGCTGTCGGCAAGAAGGCCCAGTGCCATCCAAGCAGACGAATCATCACGAAGGCGACGATCAAGTCGAGGACTGAGTCGGCGGGAGATAAGGCGCCTTCGGCGAAGAGTGGAAACGCGGCGATCTGGAGGGTGTCGGCGGCGATGGCTACCGCCCATGCCAAGCGGTGCTCCGGCTTCAGCGAGTTGAAGTAATCGAGGAATGACATGGTGTTTTCTCGTCCGCCGGATTTCAGTCGCTAGTCGCTAGTCGATGGTCGTTAGCGAACGACAGACCATACCCACTGTTTATTAGATGCTCAATCAAGCACCGGCGTCAAAGCTCGGTGAGTCTCGGGTAGGGACGGGGCTTGCACCATCTCACTCGGCGGCAGAAGACGCGGCAACCCGCCTCTCTAACTGAGCCAGACGAGCTTTCTCCGACCGGTTACAGTGTGCCGATTGACGGTCTTAGCACGATTTTTTCTGCGGTCGTGTTTTCGGGCAAGAGCAGCGCGCTAACCACCGTGCGGGCGACGGCCTCAGCGGACATCATTTTTTGCCTGGGCGCTTTTGGCCAGAGCGCGTCCCAGATTGCGGTGTCGGTTGCGCCGGGCAGGAGGGCGATCACGCGAATGCCCTTCGGCCGCAACTCCTCGCGCAAGGTGTCGGTAAATCCGAGGGCGCCATGCTTCGACGCATTGTAGGCTGCCGATCCCGGGAAGACGCGCTCGGCGGCGATCGACAGATTGTTCACGATCGTGCTGCCGCGCTTCATCACCGCGAGCGCCGCCTCGGTCACGAGGAACAGGCCGTTGAGATTGGTGTCGATCACTTCGATCCAGGTGGGATACGGCAACTCGCCGACGGCGAGATTGGGATGTCCAATGCCAGCGTTGTTGATGAGGATATCGAGGGGCTTACGCAATCCGCGAACGAGCGTGAAGAGGTAGTCAATTGAGTCGGGGCTGCGGACATCGCAGGACTGTGCCAGGACGTGAAGGTGCAGGTTCGCCGGCAGCGCCTCGCGCTGGAGTTTCTCCAGTTCGACGCGCGCCTTGGCCAGGGCACGCTCGTCGCGGCCTGTGATGACGAGATTGCAGCCTTCTAATGCAAGCGCTCGGGCAAGGGCGAGACCGATGCCGCGGTTGGCGCCGGTGATAAGGGCGAGGCGGTCGGAGAGCGTGGGTTCGCGGAATCTGGGTTTGCGTCTTGGCATTCGGCGTTTTTCAGCTTATTCCAGCCGCCGTTATCTTGCGAGGAGGGAGTTCACAATTGGTCAACAGCTGCACGCGGGGATCGCCGTCGGCCCACGCCTCGAAAACGCGAGACGTGGGGCATCCATTTTTCGACATTACAAATCACAAGGCATTCGTGCGCTGGCGGATCAGCGAAAGGAATTCGGTGCGCGTTTCCTCTTCGTTGCGGAAGCAGCCGAGCATGGACGAAGTTACGGCCGAAGAATGCTGTTTTTCGACGCCGCGCATCATCATGCACAGGTGCCGCGCCTCGATGACCACGCCGACGCCCTGCGGCTCGATGGTGTTCTGGATCGCCTCCGCAATTTGCGTGGTCAGCCGCTCCTGAATCTGCAAGCGCCGCGAGAAGGCTTCGATGAGGCGCGGTATCTTGCTCAGGCCGATGACTTTTCCGTTAGGGATGTAGGCTACGTGCACCTTGCCAAAAAACGGCAAGAGGTGGTGCTCGCACAGGCTGAACATCTCGATGTCTTTCACGATCACCATCTCGTCGTAGCTGACGGTGAACAGCGCCTCGCGCAAGAGCGCTTCGGGGTCGTCCTGGTAGCCTTTCACGAGAAAGCGCATGGCTTTTTCGACGCGCTGGGGCGTGCGCGACAGGCCCTCACGATCCGGATCTTGACCGAGGCGGACAAGCATTTCGCGGACCAGTTCTTCGTAAGTGGCGCTGGTCAGGGTGGCGGCTAAGGGCGTGGATTTCATAGGTTCTATGTCGTTGGTCGATGGTCGTTAGTCGTTAGCGAACCAGAATCTGCAAACGACTAACGACCAACGACTAACGAGCGGACTCCCCACGGTATTCAAACGAATTCATCATGGTTTCTTCGATTCGTACTTTCTCTAGATGAGCGTTGTGGAAGCCGCGCTTCATAATTTCGTAGATCGCGATGCACAGGTTTTCCGTGGTCGGAACCTGCTTCACGAACTCTGAAAGCAGGTTCAGGTTCTGATGGTCGTAACGTTCGAGGACTTGGTTGTGCACGAAGGCATCCAGATCGGCCAGGTTGCAGACCATCCCGGTCTGGTCATCGACCGGTCCGCTGACGGTAACCTCGATCGTGTAGTTGTGACCATGCCCATAGGGATTATTGCACTTGCCGTAGGTCGCGCGGTTTTCTTCCTCCGACATTTCGTCGCTGTGCAAGCGGTGCGACGCGGAAAACATGTACCGCCGGGTCAGGTGCGCTTTCATGCTTCTCCGTAAAAATCGACGAACAGGTCGGGCGTTTCGTATACGCGCACGCGATGCAGTTGGGCCGCTTTGAGTTTCGGCGCGAGGCGCTGCCAGATGGCGATAGCGAGGTTCTCCGTGGTTGGGATCTTGGTCAGGAACTCAGGCACCTCCTTATTCAGGAAGCGATGGTCGAAGGCGTCGAGCACTTCCCTGCTCATGACATCCTTCAACTGCTTCAGGTCGACGACGAATCCGGATTTCGGATCGACCTCGCCCTTCACGGTGACTTCCAGGGTGTAGTTGTGCCCGTGTCCGTTGGGATTATTGCACTTGCCGAAGACGCGTTGGTTCTCCTCCGAAGTAAATTCCGGATTGTGATAGTAATGCGCTGCGGAAAATTCGGCTTTGCGCGTGAGATAAACCATAGAAATCAGTTCTGAGCTTTCAGTTCTCAGTTCTCCGTACCTGACACCCAATGCTCAAAATCGCTTATGCTGCCTTCTTTTCTCCAGGCGTACTTTCACTTAAGAGGCCGACATCGTAAACGCGGCCCTTCCAGGATACTTGTCCTCTCGCGTGCGCCTTCCTGGAGCGCAGCAGCAGGTAGGCAAACATCGGCAGACCGCAAGCGATGGCGATCAGGTTATTCGCGGCCGTGAAATGTGCCGCGCGAATTCTGCGATACACCAAGAGCCACAAGGCAGCAAACGCAATCCACGGGAAGTGTTGGCTGATCGCGCCAAACACGGCAACGCCCAGCGCCGACCATGCCATCGTCCACAAAAGCAAACTCTGGAGCGCCAGCCGTTCGGAGTGAGGGAACAACTGGGCCAGATTTTTCGTCCAGCCTTCGCGAAGCTGAGACCAGTTGCGGTACATGCGTGTGCGCACGGCGTCTCCGCCATAACGGAAGTAGACGCGATGGCCGGCGGTGCGGAACAGACGGGCGAGGGCCACGTCTTCAAGTATTTCCGTGGCCACGGAGGCGTGCCCGCCTACGGCATCGTAGGCGGGGCGGCGGACAAGTAGATACTGGCCGTTCGCGGCTGCGATTGCCGAGCCTTGTCTCGAACCTCGTCTCGAAATATGCTCGCGCACTTTATGAGGCGGGTACTCGGCCGCAAGTTCCGCGAAGACTACCGGCATCACCGCTCTCTCGGCAAAGGTAACGACCACCTGCTCGGGAGAGTACGACAACAAATCGGCTTCTTGTTTCTTTGCTTCGTTTAACGCCCGCGCCAGCGATCCGGGCCGATGCACGGTATCCGCGTCGGTGAACAACAGCCACGGCCCCCGCGCTTCTCTGGCGCCGGCAACAACCGCGTTGTTCTTACCTGTCCACGCCTTCCCTGTCTGGCCCTTCGCCGTCGAGTCGTGGGGCAGACGCTCTGCGGAAATCACGCGCACTCCGGAAAAACTCTGCGCGATTTCGCGGGTGCGGTCGGTGGAGGAGTCGTCGACTACGATGATCTCGAAAGCCACGCCGGTTTGGGCCGTCAGGGATTGCAGACATGCGCCAAGGCTGACCTCTTCGTTCCGGGCAGGAACGATGATCGAGACCTCCGGGATCGACAGAGGAGCGGATGGGTATGAACTATCCATCGGATTTTCGCTATTATAGCGGGGTGAGACGAACGCTCCTAACCTCAGCGGCTAAAGCCGACGCCGAAGTCAGACCAGTTGTCGCAGCGCTGAAGCGCTGCGCCACCCAAAATCAAGTGCAGGATCAAGTTGTTTTGCGAGCCGTGAAGTCGTGCCCTCCCCGAAACAGCTCGAATCGGATTCTTTCCGCAGCCTGTCTAGCCATTGGATTGCTGGCTGCCCTGTTCGGATGCTACAGCGGCGGCCATCCTCCGCGCATCGGCTCGAATGCCCCAGATTTCACGGTGCAGGATTCCGATCACAAGGTTACGCTCAGCCAGTTTCGCGGGCAGGTGGTGGTGCTGAATTTCTGGGGAACTTTTTGCCCGCCTTGCATCGAGGAGACTCCTTCGATGGTTCAGATGCAGGCGCGCCTCAGAAGTAAAGGAGTAGTGGTGCTTGGCGTGAGCATCGACGTCGACGACGCCGCGTATCACAAATTCCTGAAGGACTTCAACGTCAACATGGTGACGGTCCGCGACGGAACGCAGAAGACTAGCTCCTTGTATGGGACCTTTGGCTGGCCCGAAACCTACGTGATCGACCGCCAGGGAGTCATTCGCCGCAAATTCATCGGAGCCGTGGATTGGAATAGCCCGGAGGTCACGGACTATTTGAGCAAATTATAGTTTTTCTCCACATCTTCCGTGGGTTGTCATCCCGAGCAAAGCGAGGGATCTGTAGTGCGCCGCAATATGCAGATCCCTCGCTTTGCTCGGGATGACAAATTCTGTGGACCTACAACTTCACCTTCCGCAATCGCAGGGAGTTCGTGATCACCGACACCGAACTGAAGCTCATGGCGGCGGCGGCTAGGATCGGGCTCAGCAGCAATCCGAACGCAGGATACAGCACGCCCGCGGCAATTGGCACTCCGATGGAGTTATAGATAAAGGCGAAAAAAAGGTTCTGCCGGATATTGCGCATCGTCGCCTGGCTCAACTTGCGGGCACGCAGAATTCCTTCAAGGTCTCCTTTAAGCAGCGTGATGCCGCCACTCTCCATGGCGATGTCGGTTCCCGTGCCCATGGCAATTCCGACTTGCGCCTGGGCCAGCGCGGGAGCGTCGTTGATGCCGTCGCCTGCCATCGCAACTACGCGGCCTTTGTTCTGCAGACTCTTGACGATGTCGGCTTTTTGCGCGGGCAGAACCTCGGCTTTGAAGTCTGCGAGATCGAGGCTCCGTGCAATCTCCTGGGCCGTCGCCTGGTTGTCGCCAGTTAGCATCACCAGCCTGATTCCCTGGGCTTTCAGTTCGCGCAGAGCATTCGCCGTGGATTGCTTCAACGGGTCGGCGACCGCGACGTCGCCAGCATATTTGCCCTCGACTGCGAGATAGATCACGGTGGAACCGGCGGGTTTAAGAACCGAAACCGCCGTCTTGCTGCCGAAGGCTCCGACCGCTCGCATCAGAGCCCAGTTTCCAGCCGCCACGCTCTTCCCTTCCACCGTCCCGCGGACGCCCTGTCCCGGCACGGATTGAAAGTTGGCGGGCTCGCTCAGAGCCAGCTTCAGTTCATTCGCTTTCGCGACCATCGCCGCGCCCAGCGGATGCTCGCTGGCTCGCTCCAGACTCGCCGCCAGACGCAGAATCTCATTGCCTGAAATGCCCGGCAAATTCTCCGAGGTCGAGAACGCCACCACTTTCGGTTTGCCCTCGGTCAGCGTCCCGGTCTTGTCGAAGACGATCGTATCCACCTTCTCCAGCGTCTCCAGCGCCTCGGCATTCTTGATGAGCACGCCCTCACGGGCGCCGCGTCCGGTGCCGACCATGATCGCCATTGGCGTCGCCAGGCCCAGCGCACACGGACACGCTATGATCAGCACGGCCACGGCGTTCACGATGGCATGCGCGAAACGCGGCTCCGGTCCGAAGCTCGCCCACACGATGAAGGTCACTACCGCAGCCGCGATCACCGCCGGAACAAACCAGCCTGCGACTTTGTCCGCCAGCCTTTGGATGGGGGCGCGGGTGCGCTGCGCCTGGCTGACCATCTGCACGATCTGCGCCAGCATGGTTTCGCTGCCGACACGTTCGGCGCGCATCACGAGACTTCCGTTGCCGTTTACGGTTGCGCCGATCACGCGCGAGGACGCTGTCTTCTCCACGGGAAGGGATTCGCCCGTGATCATGGACTCGTCCACGGCGCTCGATCCGTCCAGTACAACGCCATCGACAGGGATCTTCTCTCCGGGACGGACGCGCAGGCGGTCTCCCGGTTTGACCTCTTCGAGCGGGATGTCGCGCTCAGTTTCAGAGCCGCCTTCGCTGCCGTTTTCGCTTACCGGAATCAGGCGCGCCATCT